>Ga0081474_120523_pt1 | contig 48311 bp, 37 predicted proteins | sample OneHunmetagenome_2_FD_70978 | JGI IMG/M metagenome (GOLD analysis project Ga0081474, IMG submission 70978) | Ferrous microbial mat communities from One Hundred Spring Plain, Yellowstone National Park, USA v2 (version 2) | ecosystem: Environmental > Aquatic > Non-marine Saline and Alkaline >... | reverse complement strand
CTAGCCAACTCAACCTTTTCCTTCAACATCTTTCAGTAGAACAACGTTGAAAAATAAAAACTTCTCGCTAATACCGAGTTTTTCGTATTACCTCCCTAAGATTCCCATAACTGCTGTAATTTATATTACCAAGCATTCCACCCGGCATCAATTAAAACGCAGGTTCCAGTTATTTTATTAGCCTCATCAGAGGCTAAAAATACTGCCAAGTTTGCTATATCTTCTGGGTATAATATAAATTCACCATCTTTTATTAAAGGCGTTCTTTTCTTTAATTCCTCCAATCCCTCTTGTGTAGCCCAGTAAGGCCTTGTAAATTCTGTTTTCGTTGCCCCGGGGCATATTGCTACTACATTTATCCCATAAGGTCCGTATTCAACAGCAAGTCCCTTAGTTAAACCTAAAATTGCTGCTTTAGAAGCAGAATATACAGCTTGTTCCGGTAAACTGACCTCTGCTAAATTTGACGCTATATTAATTATCTTACCTCCCTTGTTTTGTGTTAAGAACTGTTTTATAGCCCATTTACAGCCGTATATAGTACCCATTACATTAACCTTAAAAACTTCTAATGCTTCTTCAGCACTTATTTCGGTGAACTTCTTCTTTATTGGAATTCCCGCCACATTAACCATTATATCTAGTTTTGAATACCTTTTTACAGCCGTTTCAATTAAATTTCTTACCTCATCCTCATTTCTAACGTCGCATTTCACGAATACTGCTGAACCTTCTCTCATTTTATTTATTGTGTCATCAGTTGGTTCTCCGCCTTCTCTGGGTTCCCTCCTAATATCGCCTAATACTACATTCGCTCCCTCTTGGGCAAATTTAATAGCAATGGCTCTACCTATTCCAGAAGATGCACCAGTAATGACTGCCACTTTATCTTTTAATCTCAAAATATTACACCTTCTTTAACTTAATATCTGGTTTTGGAATTGGATTTTTCTGGCAATATTGTAACGGAAATGTAGGATTTACTGGGAATCTAGGTAACTGTTCTCCCTTGACGGCAACTTGATAAATTCCCTCATATAAAGTCCAATATAAGGCTAAGAATCTGATTGCTGCATCCCACATTCTATTTTGGGCCTCTTTAGTAGAAGCGTATTTCTGAGCTAAGTATATTCCAATCTGACTGTGTCTTACATCCTCTTCTACATGGGCTTTATGGAATTTTATTGCGTCTTCTGGTATCCAGCTATAATACTTCCTAAATGCTTCAACATAAAGTGCATGCCTCTCCCTATTTACATATTCTCCGGCAATCTTCTCAGCTGCTATCGCTTCGCCCAAGCTTAAGTACTTACATATATTGTAGAACTCGCTTACAGCTACTATAGTTGTTGGTAATAATGGTGTACTCATTAACTCTTCATAAGTTACTCCTAATGCGTTTAAGTATTTAAGGTACAATTTAACATGTCCTTCCTCTTGCTCAGTCCCTATTTCTGTTAATAAGGGATCGAAGAGTATTTCTTGGTCTTCTAATTCTGGCGCATTAGCTATTTCAGCAGCTGACCAGTAGTTGGGCCCTTTGTAAAACCAGTATTCTTCAATTGCCCAAATTCTTAGCTGTTCTTTAGTTAGTTTTCCTTCTAAGAATAGTTGTGCTAATGGGTGATGTATTCCTGCCCAATAATCCCTTGCGACTTTTGAAAGTATGTCTACAAATTCCTTTGGGTCATATGGCTCTTTTCTATCTAGTTCGAATCCATATTTTCTCTCAATTTCTTTTTTAGTCTGAGGGAAAGTTATTAAAGCCATAGCTGTAAATGTTTTTGTGTTTCGTATTATTAAACTTTACTCTCTAATTTTAATGATATACATCAATATCTTAAAATTGGATAAATTAAAATATATTAAATAATCTCTATAGTGTTTTATAGCAGAGATTTACCTTTTATATTTTTAAAAAAGGTTATAGCAGTTCAATTACAACATAAAATTATGTTAATAATCGAATTAAAAGAATATTTAATTATTAACACTAAAAAAGTTAGACTTATTAATGTGATTATATCAAATAGTCTAATTGATATGGAGAAAAAACAGCCTGAAGTAGATATAAGTAGATATGTTAGGAGAGTAGCTCTAGCATCTACTTTAGGTACTGTACTAGAATATTACGACTTTATCTTAGCCGCAACAGCAGCAGCTACTGTATGGCCAATACTCTATTTCTCTGGGCTACCGTTCACGATAACGGTTTTCCTAACACTATTATCTTATGCAGAACCATATTTAGCACGGCCTTTAGGGGCTTTTATTTTCGGTAATATTGGGGATAAACTAGGAAGGAAATCTACGCTGTTATTCACATTAATATTGATGGGAATAGCGATGTTCGGAATTGCTGGATTACCTACAAAAGCACAAATAGGATTTACTGCACCCATACTCCTACTACTATTAAGGATTTTATTCGGGCTTGGATTAGGTGGTGAGTACGGTGGTGCTCTGAGTTGGATTGGCGAATATGTTAGTAAATCTAAGTGGAGGTCATTATGGGTATCGCTAATACCTATGTCATTACCAGTAGGAATAGGGTTAGCGTACTCAGCATTTGCAATAACTGCCTTAATTACTGGTCCAGCATTCATTAGTATAGGCTGGAGAATTCCTTTCGCAGTAGGAGGGGTTTTAATAATTATAGCATTCATTATAAGATTTCTAACAGAAGATAGTCCTATGTTCAGAGAAGTAGCTAGGAGGGGTTTAATTGATAAATCACCAGCAATAAATGTTTTCAAGGGCTATGGGAAAACGATATTATTATTAGCTGTAATGATTTTACCATATTTTACTGTTGGGATTGTATCAACTCTACCTTATTCTACGATATTCTTAGCACAAATAGGGTATAACGTTAACTTAGCTAATTTAGATCTCGCAATAGCATCTTTTCTCATGGCCCCATTCTTAATACTATTTGCGTATTTAGGGGATAAATATCATAAAAGGAAAACTATCTGGATTATTAGTAATGCTTTAATTGCTCTTTTGGCATATCCGTTCTTCATCTTATTAGAAACAAAGAATTTCTATCTAATCCTCCTAGCATACTTCATTTACTTCGGGTTAAGTATAATGATAGGAGGAATAATGGGGCCTTTACTAGTGGAGAATTTTCCGACCAAATACAGATATTCTGGATCGGGGATAACGTACCAGTTATGCGGATTCATTGCTGGAATATTTTCTGGTTTTATAACTCCGTTAATAATAACCTCTTTTGGAGGATATGTTACAGCATGGACATATATTGCAGATTTAATTATAGCAATACAAATAGTATCAATATTAATTTCAATTTTTATTGTCCATGAGAGACCTGCTGAAGAACTACCATTCTAAAAAGATATTAATTTTTTTATTTTTATTTTCAATTCTTCCACTATTTCTGGGTTCTCTAGTATTGTAGGGTCGACTTCCTTTCCTAACGCTAACTCTTTTATAACTCTTCTCAATAATTTGCCACTGCGACTTTTAGGCAAATCACTTATACATACAACATATTTAGGGCTTAATACCTTTCCTAGATTCTCAACAATAATAGTACGAATTTTTTCCTCAATTTCATTTTCACTCTTATCACTGCACTTTTTATAAAATACAGCGATAACTTCACCAGAAATTTTATCTGGGACTCCAATAACTGCGGATTCAAGCACACCGGGTATTGTATTAATTAATTGCTCAATCTCGGCTGGGTCTATTCTTTTACCGCCAGATTTTATCACGTCGTCTGCTCTACCTTCTACAAACCAGAAGTCGTCAGAATCTATATAAGCTAAATCACCGTGATAAAACACGCCTTTAATTTGAGACCAATAGGTTTGAATATATCTTTCTGGTTCTTTCCACAAACCGTAAGTAAGAGAAGGAATAGGCTTCCTTAACACTAAATAACCTATCTCGTTTCTAATCGAAATACCGTTGCTATCAACTACGTCAGCTGGAATTCCTAATCCTGGACCATAAACTGTAGTGGGTTTTAATGGAACTATAGGCGATGGACATAATAGTGTTCCGAAGAATTCTGTTCCTCCACTATTATTAATAATCGGGGTTCTATTGTTTCCCATCTTTTGCAAAAGCCAGAACCAAGTATCAACATCAATTTTTTCACCAGTAGTAAATATTATTCTTAAAGATGAGAGATCATAATTATCTATGTTTTTTACACTTGTTTTTAGCATTCTATATAGTGTAGGGGCACCCCCTAAATGTGTTATACGCTCTTTGCTAATTAATTTTAAAATTCTATCTGAAGTGGGGAAATCCGGTGCACCTTCAATTAGAAATAATGTAGCACCTACCGAGAGGGCAGAGACAATAGCCCAAGGTGCTGCAACCCAACCCATCTCAGTTATTTGAAGGAATTTATCTTGTTTTCTAAGGTCTAAATGAAAAGTAGCCGTAGAGTATGCTTGTAATAAGGCCCCGATATTTCTGATTAAAACTCCTTTAGGCTTCCCCGTAGTTCCTGAGGTAAATATTAGGAATGCTATACCATTAGAATCAAAGTAATTCATATTGAACTTGGAAGAAGTATACCTAATTATTTCACCAAAATTTGTATAATTTTGTTCAGGGGAATAGAAGTTTTTATCACCGACTAATACTGTAGTCATTGGTTTATAATTTATCTGCTTTAATGCTGTTAAGTAATTATTTAGTAAGTTTATCATTTTCCCTCTTCTAACGTAGTTCTCATGGATAAATACTACTTTAGGTTGTGCTATCATTAGCCTTTCTGCTATTAAAGTTGGCCCAAAGCCTGGGAAAAGAGGAGTGAATATTGCACCTATCCTTACTGACGCTAACAATATTACCATTGCTTCATAACTTATGGTCATATACGACGCTACTACATCTTGAGGCTTAACGCCTATTTGGACTAAATAATTAGCAATTCTATTTACATCACTTAATAACTCTCCGTAAGTTTTCGTTATTTTTGTTCCATCTTCTTTATAAGCAACTATTGAATCTTTTGACCCTCCTCCTTCTTTGACCCACCTATCAAGAAGGTTTTCTGTGATATTTAATCTTCCTCCAACAAACCACTTAGTCCACTCAATACCGTTTTTCGTATCATAAACTGACTCATATTTCCTTTCCCACCTAATATCAATTTTTTCGCCACACTTTTCCCACCACCATTTAACATCTTCTATTGACTTTTTTAGTAATTCTTTGTAATCTCTAAATTTATTCTCTTCAATGAAAAGTGTTATATTGGCTGTATTTATTAAATCCTTAGGAGGATACCATATGAAATTTTTATCCATAAAAAATTGTTTATCCACTTTTTTAATAAACTTTCCCTTTATTATTGATTTAGTATATAAAGTAAAGTACTAAAATTTAATAACTGGTATATCGTAATTTATCTTAAATGTTGATGGTAAATTATGATGAGGGATTAAAAGTTATAGATTTTAAGGAATTTTTATCTAAATTAAGAAATGACATTTATTATATGGAAGAGAGTAAATTAATTATTCCGGATAGAACTATATTAAGATTAAACCAGTTAGAAGCCGTCTGGTTACTAATGCCTATAGCAGATATGGCAAAGAATAAGATACTTTTTAAAACAGTTTCTGAATACAAAAAGAACGTGTATAAAAACTTACCTAAAGCTACAGGTTATAGTATGCTAATTAATTTGAATACCGGTGAAATTTTAGGCCTTTTTGATTCCAACTTGATCACTGGTTTAAGGACTGGTGCATTAAATGGTTTAGCAGTTGATATTTTATCTCGAAAAGATTCATCAAAACTGGGTGTTATAGGCTCTGGGTTTGAAGCCAGATGGTTAACCATGTTCACATTACAAGTTAGAGATATTAACGAAATCAAAGTCTATAGTCCTAATCCGTCTCATAGAAAAGAATTTGTAAATATATTTAATTCTATCGTAAATACGAAAGATTTTGAAAATCCCAAAGAGGTCACCAATTCTGATATAATAATTACTGCAACTAATTCTAAGGACCCAGTTCTTTATGGTGACTGGATTAGGGAAGGAACTCACATTTCAAGTATTGGGACACTACCGGATAGAAGAGAATTGGACGTAAGTGTAATAAAGAGGGCTAATCTCATAGTCGCGGATTATAAAAAGTTCGTTGTAAAAGAGGCTGGTGACATACTTTATGCTTTAAATAATAGTGTAATAAATTATGAAAAAATACTAGAATTGAACGATATAATAAAAGGAAAAATTAGTGTAAAAAGATCTAATGAGGATATTACTTTATACAAGTCAGTAGGCTATGCGTTTCTTGATTTAGTTGCTGCAGAATATTTATATGAAAAATTCAGTAAGACTTAGGTAGGCCAAGAACCCTATAAGCTATGTTTGCTAACAGTAATTCCTTAGATAAGGGTCCAATTTTATAATACCTTATATCTCTATAGAATTTTTCTATTAGACTATTTTTTAAATATCCTTTAGCACCTAATACTTGAAGTGAAGTGTCAATAGCTTGAGAGGCAGCATTTAAAGCTGTGTAATAGGCTGAGAAAACTAAGTCAATATCATCTGGGTATTCCTTAGCCTGGTTAATTAGTGCTTTTGCAGCAACTAGATTTATATGTGCTTCTGCTAATGGGAATTGGATACCTTGATAACTACCGATAATCTTATCAAATACCTTACGTTGTTTTGAATATTTAATTGCAATATCTAATGCTTTTTCACCAATACCGACAAACATTGCAGCTAGTAATAGTTTATCCCAATTAAAATATTTGACAATTATGTTCCAACCCTTATTTTGTTCTCCTAAAATATACTTTTTATCGATTTTCAAATCATTAAAATAAATAGTATATAACGAAAGGAAATCTAAACCCATTTTGTGTAATTTTATAAATCTACCATTTTTTCTTAGTTTCTCGATATCAGTTAAAAACAAAGTAATACCATAAGATCTTTTATTCTCATCATAAGAAGTCCTTGCTGCTATTATTATATAATCTACTAAATCCGCGTTAGTGACGTAATCCTTTTTTCCATTAAGTAAAAATGATCCATTAATTTCTAATGCTGAAGATTTAATACAGAGGGCGTCATTTCCACATTCCTCCTCTGTAAGTGCTAAGCTTATTTTATTCTCTCCTCTAATTATTTTCGAAAGTAACTCTTTCTTTATATCATTATGACAATTCTCTTCGCACATCTTAGCAACTAAATTTTGTGCTAGTAAGAGATATGTTGCAAAACCGGAAATTTTTGAGACTTCATAAACCAGTTGAGTTAATTCTGCTAGACTTTTTCCAAGACCATTATTTTCTTTGCTCACTATATATCCAAAAAGTTTATGAGATCCTAAAAAATAAAAGAAATCATGTGGAAATTCATTATTATAAATTTTAATCCAATAAGTTTCACTAAAATTATCCTCTAAAGTTTTTAGTATACTTTCTTCCATTTATATTACCCTTTCTCTTTTGTCTATTATCCTCTTAGCTTTTCCCGTCTCAAATCTAGGTAAAGAACCTATATCTACTAGTTGAACTTTACAAGTAAACATAAATTTGGTATGAATATCCTCTTCAATAATTCTTTCTAGTTTTACCTTTTCGATTTCACTTAACTGTCTCTTTGGCTCTATTTTAATTACCATATGATCTAATCCACCTTCAGTATATAATTCAATCTGATAATTTTCTGATAAATCGGGATATTTAAGTATTAGTTGCTCTATATATGAAGGCCAGAACATCACCCCTCTGAATTTAATCATGTCATCAACTCTACCTTTAATCCAACTTATCCTTCTGTGGGTTCTTTCACAATCATGATAACCCTCATAAATAAATGTTATATCTCTTGTTCTATAACGTATAAGTGGCATAGCATCTTTAGTCAAAGTAGTTATCACTAATTCTCCTTCTTCTTCGGGGTCTTCTATTACTTCTCCGGTCTTAGGGTCAACTATTTCGATCAAGAAATGATCCTCCCATACGTGGATACCGTCATGAAGTGGGCAATCTTCACCTACACTAGGTCCACCATAAGTTTCAGTTTGCCCATAAGCGTCATAAACATCAGCATCCCAGAATTCCGATAATCTCCTTTTCAACTCAGGCGTTGAGATCTCAGATCCCATATATATTTTTCTGACCTTTAGATCCTTTGCCGGATCTACACCCATTTCTTTAGCAACTTCAGATAATCTAACAATATAAGATACAATTCCAGAAATTGCAGTAGTCCCCAACTCTTTCATTAATTCTATTTGCCTTTTAGAATTACCTGGCCCAATAGGTACAATAAATGAACCTATTTTTCTGGCTCCATAGAAGAATGAAAAACCGCCAGTGAATAAACTAAAGCTAGGGGTTATTTGAAATACATCATTCTTCCTTAGTCCTCCCATGTATAACGATCTCGCAATGAGTTCTCCCCAATTATCAACGTCCTTTAGTGTTAGGAAGTTAGGTGTAGGTATTCCCGTAGTACCGGAAGTCATGTGGACTTCTACGATCTCTTCTTTAGGCACTGCAAGGAGTCCAAAAGGATAGTTAGCCCTTAAATCATCTTTAGTTGTGAAAGGAAGTTTTTTCAAATCTTTTAATGAATGTATATCCTCTGGTTTAATTCCATTCTTGTGGAATAAGTCGTGATAGAATTTCACGTTTTCATATACTCTTTTTAATTGGAATTTCAATCTTTCTAACTGTAATTGTTCTAATTTATCTCTGGGCATTGTTTCTATGTGTTTATTCCAATATTCCTTTAAGTACTTTAGTCCTTCCATTCTTATCTACCTTTATAAATTGGTTTTCTCTTCTCTAAAAAAGCTTTAATTCCTTCTTTTAAATCTTCAGTGTAAAACAAGAACGAGTTTTCTTTTAATTGATACTCCATGGCTTCATCTAGACTCATTTCTGGAGAATTGTTTATAACAGCCTTTATAGCACCTAAACTAATTGGGGCTTTCTCACTTAACTTCTTTGCAAGTCCTAATGTTTCATCCCTAAGCTTTTCATCTTCTACTACAAAATTAACTAAGCCATACTCCTTTGCTTTTTCTGCAGATATCCACTCTCCTAAAAACGCTATTTCTTTAGCTCTGAACTTTCCTATTATTCTAGGTAACCTTACTAATATCCCTGCACCCGGTGAGACAGCAACATTAATTTCTGGTAAACCAAATTTAGCACTCTTTGATGCAATCACTAAATCCGTGGCTTGAATTGTCTCTAAATTACAATACCCATTGACTGATGCTATAATAGGTTTTCTCATTTTCTCCATAAATCTAAATAATTCTATTACTTTTCTATTAAACTTCTCTATTTCAGTTGGTGAAAATTGTAAAAACTCGTTAAGGTCTCCACCAACGGAAAAAGCTTTTCCTTTACCAGTCAATACTATTACCCTTACGTTATTATCTTCTTCAGAAGTTTTCATCAAGTCCGTTAATTCATTAACTAATTTTGTGTTCCACGCGTTTAATTTCTCTGGCCTGTTAAATGTTACTATTAATATTGAGTCTATTTTCTCTACTTCTAATGTCTCATAAGTCATACACTTCACTCTATATTTAAAATCTAATCTTCTCTTATTAACCTTTTATGTCTATCTAAAGTAGTTTGAACTGTTCAAAATAAGAATAAATACTTAAATTTACCTTAATTTAAAAGAAGAATTAACAGACTTAAGCAAGTACATAAACTCTTCAATAACTTTATGCGTCATCTCGATAAACTAGCTTTCATTAATGACTAATTTAATAAGTTTATATGTAGAGTGTAGAAATGGGGTAAGGATGAATGCCGTATAAAATGAAGGTGAAAAATTATATCTTTGCCGATAATATCAAAAGTGTAAGTAAAATCTTACTACAAGGCTCTAATTCAATGATTATAGCAGGTGGAACTGCAATATATTTGCTATCTAATAAAGGTCTATTAAGTGATATAGAAACGTTAATTGATATAGAGCCTTTAGGATTAAATAATATTTACTACTCACAAGACAAGCTAACAATTCAGTCGATGGCTAATTTACAAGATTTACTTTATGTAAATAAAGTCCCTAATGTAATTAAAGATGCAATAAAAACTATTCCAAAAGAGGTTAGAAACGTAGGTACGATAGGAGGACAATTATATACTTCCTTCCCGCATTTTGACGTCGCAGTGGCCTTACTTTCATTAGATACTGAAATAATATTAACTAATGGTGAAGAAATAATTACAAAAAGGATTGACGAATTTTTCAAAGACATTTTTACACCAGATGTGCCTAAGGGGTATATAATTGAATCCGTTAATATTAATTTGAATAAATTTAATGTCTCACGATATTTTAAAATCTCACTAACAGCTCACGGACTCAGTATCGCAAGTATGGGTATTTCTGCTAGGGTAAATAATAATGTTATTGAAGATATTAGAATAAGTGTGGGAGGCGAGCTTAAGACGCCACCAGTACGGTTAATAGATGTTGAAAAAGCGTTAAGGGGTAAAGAGATAAACAGTATCGATATAGAAGAGATTAGAGCAAAAACTAAGAATAGTGAGTATTTAAAGACTTCAGATTCGATTAAAGGTTCTGAAAAATATAAAAAGTATTTATATTCTAATCTAATTACCTCCTTTATTAAAGATCTGAAGAAGGTGAGAAGTTGAAAGTTTCATTTAGATTGAATGGGGAAAAAGTTGAAACAGAAGTAGAACCCAAGGATACATTACTTGATGTAATTAGGAGACTTGGATATAAGGGAACTAAAAAAGGATGTGAAGGAGAAGGTTGCGGGGCTTGCACGGTAATAGTTAATGGTAGAAATGTTTACTCTTGTATGTATCCAGCTCCTAGAATTAACGGTAAAGAGGTTATAACGATTGAGGGTATAGGGAATGACAAGCTAAGTGAAGTTCAAGAGGAGTTAATACAGAACTGGGCTTTCCAATGTGGATATTGTACTCCTGGTTTTATAATTGCAGTTACTAGCTTAATTGATGAACTCAAGAGGCATAAACATAAAATAGAAGATTATGGCAGTCTTGATGCCTTTATTAAATCTGAACTTAGTAGTCATATATGCAGATGCACTGGCTATGTTCAAATATTAGAAGCTACAAGGAATTTAATATGGAAGTATTACGATAAAAACAAAAAATGAATTATATTAGACTATAATTATAGTTCCCATATTTTTTAAAAAATAATAGCCTACGTAAGCGATTGTATATACTACTAATATTCTTGTTCAAAGGTATATACTTCCTTTCAATGTAATTGAAAACTATAAAATTATTATTTTTAAATAAATTTATGAAATAAAATTTATTAAACTCAGAACATTATTTATACACATGGACTTTGAAGAGTTAGGAATAGAATATAATGTAGAGGAAAGAGAGGATTTTGTAGGGTTCAAGGCTAAACCATTAGTTATATTTTATCCTAAAAATGAGGATGAAATCGTAAAAATAGTTAGATTTGCGAATGAGAACAAGATACCTATCGTACCTTATGGTGCTGGGAGTAGCGTTACTGGGGCAATCTCGTGTGAGAATTGTATATTAATTGATTTATCTAAAATGAACAAAATTCTTGAAATAAATGATATCGAGTGGTATGCAAGAGTTCAACCAGGCGTCAAATTAATTGATCTTTTTAATGAACTAGAGAAGAGAGGCTTTACACTTCCACCAGATCCTGCGAGTTTCTTTTTGTGTACAGTTGGTGGTGCGGTTGCCGAAGCTTCTGGAGGAATGAGATGTGTAAAATACGGGACTTTTAGGGATTGGGTTTTAGCATTAAGAGTTGTTTTATCCAATGGTCAAGTCGTTAAATTAGGTGAATCGCTAAGGAAGAATAGGGCTGGATATGATTTAGTTCATTTAATTATGGGAAGTGAAGGGACTTTAGGAATAATTAGTGAGATTTGGCTTAAAATAATTCCTAAGAGCAAAAGAAAAATAATTACAATTTTGGTATGGTTAGAGGATTTAGTCAAAGCCGGGAACATAATTATTAAACTACGGAAGAACAGAATATTACCAGAAATAGCAGAGTATATTGATAGTAATGTGATAAGAGCATTGAACAAGCATTTGAATGCTAATTTATATGAGGCTGAAGGAGGATTATTAATAATTTCCGTTGAAGATGACCAAGTACAAGATTTACTACAGATGTTGAACGAAGAACATGCGAAATATGAGATAACGTATGGCGAGGAAGCGGAGAAATATTTATCCTTAAGAGCACAAGCCGGAATAGTGATTAAGGCTGACTCACAAAGCGAGATACAGACTGAAGATATAGTAGTACCTATTTCAAAGCTTCCAGAGGCACTATCAATTCTGAAAAATCTAGAATCCAAATACAATACTAAGTTTTACATTGTTTCACACATTGGAGATGGGAATATTCATCCCACAATAACCGTTAAAGATCCATTAGTTAGAGAGAAACTATTTAATGAAATTTGTGAGTTAGCCATAGAAATGGGGGGTAGTATAAGCGGTGAACACGGTATTGGTGTTCAGAAGGCTAAGTTACTTTCGCAACAAATAATTTCTCATAACGGTTTAACTGTTTTAGAATTAATGTATGGTATAAAGAAGTTATTCGATCCCTACAGTCTATTTAACCCTAATAAGTTTGTGGAGTTGGCTTATTCAAATATTAAGTGATTAATTAGTGTTAGAGAAATATTTTTATATTACAAAATAATATAATATTATAATTAAGTAATTAGGTAAGGTATAGTAGGAGGGTAGATTATAAATGGTGGAGAGTAGGGCAGGTGTAGAGTTAATAAAGAGACTGGACAGTTTCCCTACTTGGCCCTGGCCATTTTACTATCTCATTGTAATAGGATTAGGGTATTTCTTTAGTTTATATGACGTATTAACATTAGGAGTTGCAGCCCCTTATATGGGTCCTCAAATAGGAATAAGTGCTACTACACTTGCTGCTGAAGGGACGATTTTAGCATTAATAGGTTATGTTATTGGTTCTTTCACATATTCTCAAATAGCTGATAAATTAGGTAGGAGAACTGGGTTAACAATAACTTTACTTTCATACTCTATAGGCTCCTTATTAACTGGAATCTCAACTAACGTTTTAGAAGTTTACGTATTTAGATTTATTACTGGAATTGGAATTGGAGCGGAATTATGTGTAGCAGCCGCATATTTAAGTGAACTAAATCCAGCAAATGTAAGGGGTAGATACCAGAGTTTAGCAACTTTCTTCGGATTTGTAGGGGCTGGAATTGGTCCATTTATAGGCTTTCTAGTAATTCCAGCCTTTAGTTGGGGATGGAGATTGTTCTTTATAATAGGTGCCTTAGGAGCTTTTACAATTATACCTATAAGATTTTTACTACCAGAAAGTCCTAGATGGTTAGTAAAGAAAGAAAGAATAGAAGAAGCAAGAAAAGTTATATCTAAGCTTGAGGCTTTTTGGATTAAGAAACACGGCTCGTTACCACCATTACCACAAGTTGATATAACTTTAGCTTCTGAAGATAAACCAGTGCCAATCTTAAATTTGTTAACTGACAAGAGATATTCTTACAGATTAATTCATGCAATAGTCGTCTTTTTGTTATATTATATTTTCACATATCCATTTTTGGCATTAACAACCTCGCTTTTAGCAGCTAGTGGTTATACGGCTGTTACAAGCCTATTCGTTACCGCAATGGGTGGTTTCGGTTTTGCTTTAGGTGCGTTCTTAGCCTTTATATTTGCAGAATCAATACAGCGTAAAGATTTGGCGACCATATTATTTGTAGTGGAGGGATTAGCCCTTATAGGTATTTCATTATTAATCTCCGTCCCAGAAATAATAGCAAGCTATTTCATATTTGCTACCGCAAATACGTTCCTCGTAACGATATTATATGTCTATATGGCAGAAATATTTCCTACGAGAGCTAGGGCTACAGGTGGTGCATTTACAGACGGCCTAGGTCATATAACACCGGTGTTCATGATTCCTGCAGTCGTTTACTTGTTTGCAACTAATGGATTTACTGTAGCGTATTCGATTCTAGGTGCAGTAGCTTTAATAACTGCAGTCATCATGTTCTTCGGTATAAAGACAAATAAGATAATCTTAGAACACTTAGCTGATTAGAATTTTTTCAAGATATTTTTCTTTTTCTCTTCATCCTTTACATTCTTCTACCTCAAAAGCTGGTAATCCTAAGTTCTGAACTATCATTGGGCTGAACGTTGCCTCTTGTCCGATCCTTATCTTCGATGGTGAACAATCTTTAATTAAACCATATACTCTAATACCTTCACTTAATTCTATTATAGCAATTGTATAAGGTATATTTTTCTCAAACACTTTAGAATTGTTTATCACTCTATTTATTACAGTATATGAATATATTTTTCCTTTTCCTGAACTCTTAATCCATTCAAGTTCTAATGAACCACATTTAGTACATAATGGTCTAGGATAAAATTGAATGTTGCCACATTTTTTGCATCTCTGTAATAATAAATTACCATTGCTCGCACTTTCAAAAAATTTCTGATTAATAGTATCTAGTTCAGGGAGTGGAAACTCGTTTTGTTCCATAATAATATGTTTTCAAGCCTATTATAAAAATGGAGATAGATAATCATGATTTAATTTCTATTTAACTATAATGAGAATAAAATTGTGATAGTTAAGCCATGTTAGGGGATACCGATAGATATAAAGTATCTGTTTCTAAAATTAAATTGATGAAAGGCTATATAGGAATACCAGTACCTAGGATTGTAGACGGTAAAGAGAAGGTTACTGGAAATGCGAAGTATCTGCTTGACATAGAATTTCCTGGAATGTTAGACGTTGTAATTCTCAGAAGTTCTGAACCACATGCACTTATTACTAAATTAAATTATGAGAATTTGACTAGACGCGAATGCATAAAAGCAGTAATAAGTGGTAAGGATTCAAAACTAGGTAATATAGGGCCTTTAAAAGATCATCCACCTTTAAAATACCCAAAAGTACGATCTTTGTTAGATGAAATTTTAGCTGTTGCAGCTTGCGATGAAGATAAAGCGTTAAGCTATATTGAGCAAGATGTTGAAATATCTTATCAAAAGATAGACTCTGTATTTGATCCAATTGAAGCGTTAAAACCAAATGCACCACTAGTTCATGAGGAATTAGGGAGCAATAAAGTTAATTTAAATTTTAATATATATTCTGGCAATGTTGATGAAGCTTTAAGAAAAAGTTACCTAGTAGTTGAAGATGTATTTGAAGTTCCTAGAGTTGCTTTTGCTCCTATGGGTACACTGGGTGCTATTGCACGCGTTGATGAAAAGGGTAATTTAATACTAACTACTAATACACAAGCACCATATCAACTTAAGAGGGAATTAGCTGAAAGTTTAAGATTGAATCCAAATAATGTTAAAATAGAACAACCCTATATAGGAGGGGCTTTTGGAAGAGGAATGGATATATACCCATTTGAAGTAATAGCATCATATTTGGCACTAAAAATTAAAAGACCAGTCAAAATTCTGTATAATCGTTACGAAGACTTTAAATATTCTCCAACTAGGCAACCTGCTAAAATTAAAATAAGAACTGGAGTTACTAAAGATGGAAAAATCCTAGCTAGAGATGTAAAAGTTACGTTAGATACTGGGGCTTACGTATCATGGGGGGCTTTTGACGCAAGAGTTATGGGTGCTACGACTAGTGGGCTATACATAGTACCCAACGTTAGATTTGTAGCCGATGTAGTATATACTAATAATCCCTATACTATTAATATGCGTGGTGCCGGAAATCCTCAGATAACATTTGCAATTGAAGTCCACATGGATAGAATAGCTGAAGAATTAGGAATAGATCCCGTGGAATTTAGACTTAATAATGCATATGAGGGTGACTACGTAACTCCGCAGAATATGTATATTCAAAATTCTAAGTTAAAATCGATGATTAAACTAGTAAGTGAGAAAATAGGATGGAAGGGTAGACATAGTATTCCACCTTCTAATGATAAGTATTATGGTATAGGTTTTGCATCTGTTTTTCATGTAGGTGGAGGTGCTAGAGTATACAAGACTGATGGTTGCGGAATTTTAATTAAAATTGATGATTTCGGTAAAGTAACAGTATATACTGGGATGTCAGAAATGGGTCAAGGGAGTATTAACGCGATAGCACAAATAGTTGCTACAGAATTAGGTATAAATATCGAGAATGTTGAGGTAGTTTATAAGGATGATGCAGATAACAGACCTTGGGATGTTGGAACTCATGCAAGTAGAAGCACGTTTATATGTGGTAATGCTGCGTTAAGGGCGGCAAAGAAGCTTAAAGAGGAGATATTAAATGAAGCTTCAAAAATATTAGGTGTTCCCCAAGAGAGTTTAATCATAGAAAATGGAATTATTAAATCTAAAGATGTAAGCATATCTTTAGATAAGTTAGTAAGAAGAATACATTTTAAGAACAACGGTAAGACTTTAATTAGTTATGAGTATTACGACCCGCCAACTGAAATGCTAAATCACGAAAATAAGGGTAATATTTCTGCGGCTTATGTAAATGGTGTTATGGGAGTTCTAGTGGAAGTTGATAAGAATACGTACAAAATTAAGGTCGATAAGATTGTTGCAGCTTATGATGTTGGAACAGTAATTAATCCCCTAGCTGCTAAAGGCCAAATAATAGGAGGTATAGTACAAGGTTTAGGTCATGCTTTATTTGAAGAGTTAATTCTTGATAACGGTGATGTTATTAATCCTTGGTTTCTTGATTATGAAGTCCCAGTTATGATGGACATTCCAGATGATATAGATATAATATTTATTGATAACCCTTCCTCTGAAGGGCCATACGGTGCTAAAGGGGTTGGGGAGATGGGAATTATACCGATAGCCGCCGCAATAGCTAATGCGGTTTATGATGCAATAGGTTATAGGCCGAAGAAAATTCCTATATTACCCAGTGATATTTATAATTTTATGGGTGATAAAAATGAGTAGTGAAGAGGTCTTATTAAATATATTAGATTCAATAAAGGAAGGTACAAAGGAATTCGATGAGAGATATTGGATTGAAAAAGATAAAAAGGCAGAATTTCCTTCTGAATTTTTCGAGAGAATTAAAGAGTTAGGTTTAACTTCATTACTAGTCCCTGAGGAATTTGGAGGAGTAAACATGAGTATAACGAATTACGTAAAAATAGTTAGGTACATATCATCGTTACATGGTGTTTTTGCTGGGGATTTATTAATGGCGTTAAACGCATTTGTAGGTTATCCAATTTCAAAATTCGGAAGTGAAAAGCTAAAGAATGAAATTCTGCCTAAATTAGTTAAGGGCGAGATAATACCAAGTATAGGGATCACAGAACCTTTAGCCGGAGTTGATACGTTAAGTATTCAGACTAAGGCAATTTGTAATGATAATGAATGTAATATAATTGGGCAAAAAACATGGATAACTCTTGCTCATTTATCTAATTATTTACTCCTATTAGCTAGAACTTCTCCACCATTAAATAATAAAAAGAGTTATGGTCTAACGTTATTTATTATCAATCCTAAGGAACATAGTGACAATATCATAATTCATAGGATTGATGATATAGCATTAAGGCCTTTAGGGTCTTGTCAAGTATATTTAAATAATGTCACTGTGAGAAAGGATTACATTTTAGGAGAGATCAATAATGGATGGGAAATTCTTAAGAAAATATTAAACATTGAAAGGCTTTCTACAGCTTCCATAGCCATAGGTACTGCTGAACTGGTATTAAATAAGACGATAGAATATGCAAGTGTTAAAAAGACCTTTGGTAAACCTATTGGATCTAATCAAGCTATACAATTTCCGTTAGCAGAGGGTAAAATATTACTTGAGGCAGCGTGGAAAATGGTACTGGAAGGTGCTAAAAGATTAGACAATGGTGAAGAAGATATTGGATTTGAGGCTAATGCTGGTGCATATTTAGCTGCTAATGCTGCATATAAAATAGCTGATGCGGCAATGCAAACATTTGGTGGTATGGCTTTTGCGGTAGATACTGGGATAGAAATGCATTGGAGGAACTTAAGATTGTTTAGAGTTGGTCCAGTACCAGAACAAATGATCTTATCTTATGTTGCACATAACATATTAAAACTTCCAAGATCTTTCTGATTTTTTACTCGTTGCCTATTATGACTACTCCCTTACTTAGTAGATTATTATTATATGCTAAAGCCCCAAGCCCTGTCACTGCAACATTTTTTACTCCCTTCACTTGTCTTCCCTCGGCTTCCCCACATACTTGTTGTACAGCCTCTAACACTAGTGAAAATCCCCCTGCAGTTCCCGCCTGACCACCAGATAATTGACCCCCTCCAGTATTTATAGGAACATTTCCCTTATATGTTATATCGTTATTTTCAACGAATTTCTTACCTTCACCTTTTTCGGCTAATCCTATATCCTCTATTTGCATCATAACAATTACCGTGAAGTCATCGTAGAGTTGGAAAGCATCTATCTTTTTAATATTTAGATTGGCCATCTCTAACGCTTCATTAAATATTTTCTTTAAACCGTATAAAACTGTCACATCTCTCAGTTCATTATCACCTTCGGAGTTTATTTCACTAGAATAACCCTTAATTATCGCTTTGTGCTCGTGACCAATTTTTTTAGCGAATTCCTCGGTAGTTATTGCTAAGGAATATCCAGCATTAATTGGTATTACCGTATCTAACAATCTTATAGGATCAGCTATTACAGGACTTTTTAAATATTCATCTATGGTTATTTTTTGTCTTAGATATGCATACGGGTTCCCAGAAGCGTTTTCTCTGAAACTAATAGCTATTTTACCGAAGTGTTCCGGTTCAGCTTTGTATTCGTGAATATATCTTCTCGCAATTAATGCAGCTTGACTTATAGGTCCTATCATTCCTATTGGCATTTCATAGTTAATTTCGTATCTCCACGTTCTCTCCAATCTCCATTTCCCTTGCAAAGGTGCAGGAGTTAAGGGACTATCAGCACCTATTAAAAAAACAATGTCTAAATAACCACTCTTAAGCATCGCAATTGACTGTAAGATTAATGAGATAGCAGACATTCCACCATGATCAGAGATAAGAGTTAATCTAGGTGTGAGACCCAAATCATATGTAACCTCTGGAGACCATATTAATGCATGTGGCCATAATGTTCGATTTATCCCTATACCATATTTCATTTTCTTTAAATCGCTCTTTGAGAGATTTAACTTATTCAGTAAACCGTTTAATGCTATAGCTTGATATTGTTCAGTTGTTAATACCTCTTCTCCTTTCTCTTTCCTAGCTCTTGATGGTTTAGTTAAGAAATAATCCAAGATTACTATCTTGTCTTGCATTTCGCATTACCTATATTAAACATTAATCTTTATTTTAAATTTTAACTTTACTAGTTATGTTGAAGAAGGGATTTTCGTCACCATCAACATTAATATCTAGTACTGCAAGACCCGTATAACTTAAAAACTCGTCTAATGCTTGACCTAATTCTTCAGAAGAGTTAACTGATATTCCTTTAATACCCATACTGGTTACAAGGGTACTATAATCTGGGTTATCTAAATTAGTTTCATATTCTTTAAATCCTTCCATTTCTTGTTCGAATTTAATCATTGAATATTTTTTATTATTGAACACTATTACTTTTAAGGGTATGTTGAGCTTTTTAGCAATAATAAGTTCTAAGGCATTCATATTAAATCCCCCATCACCTACAATACTTAAAACCTCTTTATTAGAGGCTAATGCGACACCTATGCCCCCCGGTATACCGCAACCCATAGTTCCGTACCAAGCTGATGTCAAAACTAATTGTCCAGTCCTAACTTTCAAATCTCTAATTACCCAAACGGTAACACTTCCGATATCACTTACTATTATTTGATCACCTATTCTCTTAGACAACTCTATCATTAATTTCTGTGGTTTAATAGGTGATTTAGATAAATTCGCAGTTTCAACTAATTTTTTCTCCCATTCAAGTTTAATCTCTTTTAATTCACTATAAAACTTCTCTTTTTTCTCCTCAATTTTATTCATGATTTTATCTATGAAAGTTCTTACATCACTTAAAATACCTTCAGTAACATTTAGCCTTTTACCAATATTATTAGGATTGGTATCAACTTGAATTATATCTATATCGTCTCTAAAGTACCATGTGTGAGGAAAATCTGAACCTAAGATAATTAATAAGTCGGCCTCACTGAGTGCTTTAAAACTCGCATCCGTACCAAATGCTCCTATACCTCCCATAACTTTTTCGTCATAATCAGATACTATTCCTTTTCCTCTCATTGTATAGATTATAGGCGAACCTATCTTCTCTGCCAATTCAGCAATCCTATTACCTTCTTTTCTAGCTCCATGACCAATAAGTATTAACGGTTTTTCGCTCTTGTTAATTAGTTCTATAACTCTAGAAGTATCAAAATTATATTCTATTCTAGGAATATTAAGCTCAATTTTTTCGTCATAAGTTATCTCCTCTTTTAATAAATCTAATGGAAATGATATATGCGAGACGGAATTCTTCAAAATTGACTCTTTATAAGCCCTATAAATAGCATATTTTGCAGATAATGGATCAGTAATCTTTACGTTAAAATTAGCCACATCTTTAAATAATGTTAATAGATTTAATGCCTTTACATAATCTTTACCGTCCATATAACTAGGAATGTCAACAGTAATTAGTATAGTTGGTACATGATCCATTTTAGCTTCGTACATTGCGTGAACCATTAATGCACTACTAGGGCCTACTGAGGCAAAACACACTGATGGTTTTCCAGCATATTTTGCTTCAAATACCGCTGCTATCCCAGCATCATCTTCTCGTAGAAACTTGATAAATCTAATTTTATCCTCATATTTGCTAATTGAATTTAACAGAGGATTTATATTGTCTGCCGGTAAACCGTAAACCCTATTTATTCCTAACTCGATTAACGTTTCTATTATTTTGTCTGAAACTGTTTTTGATTCCATAAAAACTATCTTTTTTCGCTGATTAATAAACATTTGAGATTATGATTATGTTTTTTATAACTTTTTTAAGTATAAACCTATTTTTAATAATTTAAACATCATACAGTAAGTTAAAATTAAGATAAATTTATATTTGTTCGGCATTAATTATCCTCGATGTATTTCGAAGATTTTAACGTAGGAACCAAATGGTACACAAAAGGTAGAACTATAACCGAAGCGGATATAGTATTGTTCTCCACATTAACTGGTGCACACAATCCTCTATTCTTAGATGAAGAATATGCGAAGAAAACAAGATTTAATGGTAGAATAGCACCCGGGTTATTAACTGCATCTATTGCTGTAGGGCTAACTTATCAATTGCCCGTAGATCCGTTCGGTGAGGGGTTTATTGCACAGACTAAGGTTGAGTTTGAGGCTAAGAAATCTGTTAAGATAGGGGACACGATAAGATGCGTAGTGGAGGTTTTAGATAAAAAAGATAGAGGTAAAAACGGATTAGTAACAATAAAAGTTAGTGTAGTTAACCAGAATAATGAGGAGGTAATGACGTTAATAATGGACTTTTTAGCATCTAAGAAATCTTAATTTTTTTAAATATATTGAAAATATAAATTTTATTATATTTAGAAATATTTTATTATGATTTCATTAATTATGTTAAAGGTAAGAATTAAGTATATATACAATAGTAGTAGTAAAAGTATTTAGAATGCCAATCAATAAAAAGAACTACGTGAGAGAAAGCGTAAAGAAGTTTGAATATGAAATTGAATTTCTTGAAAATCTAGTCACAGAATATAAAATAAATATGAACGAACTAATTAGACTTGATATCGCTGATCCGTATATTGATACTCCATTAGAGATAAAGTATATTCTGCTTGATGCAATCTATAATAAACCGGATGCTACACATTATACAGGGATTAGAGGGCTACCAAAATTTTTGGAATCTGTCTCAAAATTTTATAAGGAATATTATTCGATAAATGTAAATCCATATGAGAACGTATTAGTAACCGCTGGCAGTAGTGCTGGAATATACATTGTGTTATCTAGTTTGATTGAAAGTAACGATGAAGTGATTATACCAAATCCCACATTTCCTAACTACTCTAATATAATAAAGTTACTTAATGGTAAACCAGTGTTTGTTCCATTGACAGAAGATTATCATTTAGACATAGATATTATAAGGAAAAATATTTCTGAAAGAACTAAAGCTATTATAATTTGCAATCCCAATAACCCCACTGGCACAGTTTACACTCAGAAAGAATTAGAAGAATTGATGAACTTAGCCAAAGAATACGATCTGATAATAATCTCAGATGAAGTATATTCGACTTTAATATATGATAATATTCCATATATTTCTCTCGCAAAGTTAGATAAAGAGTTATCAAATACTATCATTATAAATAGCTTATCAAAAACTTTTGCTATGACGGGATGGAGATTAGGATACGTAATAGCAAACGAAGAACTTATCAAAAACTTTGAAAAATTAGCATTTGAAATTCAAGGTTCAGTTAACACTGCAGTACAATATGCTGGAGCTTACGCTAATGAAAACTGGAAAATATTATACTATCCAATAAGAACTGTCTTTGCAAAATTAAGAGACTTTACAGTTAGACGTTTAAGGGAGATAGGAATTAGGTTTATAACCCCACAAGCGGGTTTTGAGATGTTTCCATTCTTGCCGGAAGGTTTTAATGATTCAATTGAATTTACTAAGTATCTATTAGCCAATGCAAATGTTTTGGTAAAACCTGGAATCTTCTTCGGACCTAACGGGGATAAAAACTTTAGAATCGTATTCTGTAGAAGTCAAGAGGAATTAGAAAATGCATTTAATAGAATAGAAAAAATAATAAAAAATTAAGGAGCTTGCTTAGCTAGTTGAATAAGTTCGTCTATTGCCTTAGTCCTAATTCCAGTCTTGATACCCAGATAATAGATAGCTAGTGAGGCCGCAATCACTACTAATGAATCATATGGAAAAGGTATTATTATATATAGTCCAAAACTGCCAAAATAGGACGCTATTAACATTGCTAATATAAATATTACAAGCCATATTCCCGATATTATTTCTTTTTTATACTCCTTAGGTAAAAACATATGAGTTAATAATAATTCTATTGCAAATAGTGCTATAAGCCCTCCAATATAAATTGCAAAAAATATGTTATTCGCAGTTGTGGCTCCACCAGTATTTAAGTAAAATATAACTGTTAATGTTAATGCTACCACAATGTCCAATATTCCAAGTAAAACTGCCTTTATCTTATCCATCCCCAGAACTTTATATGTATAATAACCGAAGAAGATAGGTAAACCGATGAGTATTGTAGTTATAATGTAAAATAGAGTAGTAAAACCAGTCCAATATACTATAAGAGCGGCAGAGATTGTAGCTAATGGTGCAAGTATACTTGCAATTGGAGTTTTATAAGTTCTAGGCATTTCTGGGGCTACTTTTCTTAGAGTTATCAAACTAATTCCGCCGTAAACGTATGTGAAAACTGCGGCAGCAGATGAGAATGACACTAGTAAATACCATGAGGGAAAGGGTAATAAGAAGATTATACCTAATAATAGTGATGTTATCAACGAATATATTGGTATTCTAGTCCTTCCTAATTTCAAGAATACATTTGGTAAATAACCATTAGCTGATATTGCGTATAAAGTTCTAGTGGAAGTGCCTAAATTAACCCATCCAGATCCGGATGGTGAAATCACTGCATCGATTATCAAAATTATTCCCCAGATTGTAAAAAGTGTTAGTATAGGACCGTAAACATTTGCAATTGAATATACTGTTAAAAATGGACTAGTAGATATCGCTATTCCACTTTTTGTAACTGCAGATGAAAGCGCACTCCAATTACCCGCTATAACTGGAACTAACTTACCAGATTCATTAAGATAAAGTGCACTCCAGTTAACACCACCTATGAATGATATTTGTAACAATGTATAAACCAACATTGATATTAATATAGCACCAATTAGTGCAAAGGGAAGATCTTTACTAGGATTTTTACCTTCTCCACTATATTCAATTGCTTGCCTGAAGCCAAGATATGAAAAAATTATACCAGTTGACGGGATGGCAAATAGAACAGCGTCAAAACCATAAATGCCTATAGATCCTCCTAGCACATATTTAGACGAGGGAATAAATCCAGTGGCCGTAAAATTAGAAGGATGGAAGTAGAAAATTAGGAGAAATATTGCCGTAAGCGTTGGTACTAGTAACTTCCACCAACCTACTCCATGGGTTATCTTACCTAATATGTTAACCCCGGCATAATTTATGAAAAAGAATATTATCATTAATAATACAGCTAATCCTAAGCCATAAGGAGTTAATATCTGTACCGGTATTCCATTAACTGTTGCAGAAGCAGATAGTTGAGGGTAATAGTGAGATAGATACAACATTACTGCCTCTGCTTCAATGGCTGGACCAGTTGAATATGTTATAAAATATGTCCATGATATTATGAACCCAGTTAAACCCCCATGAGTATAGTGTGGATATCTAGCTATTCCACCACTTTTTGGTATCATTGAACCAAGTTCTGCATAAACTAAACCGATAAATAGGACTAGAATTCCACCTATTATCCACGATAATATAGCTGAAGGCCCCGTATATAATGATGCATCTAGAGATGCTAAAAGCCATCCAGAACCAATAACTGTTCCTAAGGACATGAATAATAGTTCCCATCTACTTAGGGCCTTCTTTAACCTTTTATCGTATTCAGTTCCAAAATCTCTTCCTATATTACTCTCTCCCCTATCCATTTATAATCACTATTATAGTTATATTAAAATACTAAATTATAAATCCCATAGTCGGATAAAAAGTATAATTTCGTTAATAACTATAAAAATTTTAATATTTAAATCAATAAACGTAACAATGAAGGTTTATTAGATTTGAAATCATAAAATAGCTTAATGAGTTGGGGAAAAGTACCTGGAGGAGTAGAAGTAGAAGGAGAAATTGAATGGAAAATAGAGCCCATACCACCAGGTAAAAGACTGTATAAAAAGAATGCTGTAATAACTGGTGCATCTGGGGGATTTGGTAGAGCTATAGCAATAGAATTCGCCAAAGAAGGCGCAAACGTTATAGTACACTATAATTCTAACGAAGAAAATGCGAAAAAAGTGGCTAACGAAATAAAAGAGTTAGGAGTTGAAGTAGGCTTATACAAGGCTGATATAACCAAGTGGGAAGAAGTAAAGAAAATGGCAGAAGAATTATGGAAGAGTTGGCAAAGGATTGATATTCTGGTTAATAATGCAGGCACTACTGCACCTAACCAATATTCATGGAGAGAATTAAGTGAGGAAGTAATAGAGGAGACATTAAACTTAGACTTGAAAGGCACATTATACTGCGCTCATGAATTTGGAACTAGAATGTTAGACTTACAAAGATCTGGTAGTATAGTAAATGTTGCTTCTAACGTTATAACCACTGGAAGCCCAAGGTCGCCAATTTATGCGGCGGCAAAATATGGAATCATAGGGATAACTAAATCATACGCATTAGCATTAGCACCTTTCGTAAGAGTTAATGCCATAGCACCAGGATATATGGATACCCCCGCACTAAGAAAAAGAAAAGATTGGACACCAGAAAGAAGAAAATGGGTGATTGAACATACACCGTTAAGGTCTTTAGGTAAACCGGAAAATATTGCCAGAGTAGTAGTATTTTTAGCATCTCAAGACGCAATTCATATAACTGGTGAAACAATCTTCTGTGATGGCGGGTTTACGATGGCTGCAATTTAATGGCACTTATTACTAGTAATCTTGTAAGCAGCCAGTGCATAAACTTTTGTGGCTGTAATCAGGTTAGGTATGTATTGCACTCCTCTTACTTCTTTTTTAGGATCTGGATCACCGGCCGGTCCGTATAGTACTGTTTGGACTCCATATCTCGTTAATATATTTGCATCTGAAGACCAAGTTACTATTGTAGTTTTTACTTCCTCGTTAGTTACGGCCTTATGTGCTTCTCTAATGCTTTTAACTACTAGAGAGTTTTCATCAATATATGCCCAGTGATCGCTCACAAAGAAGTTAACATCGATATTTACTTCCAGCTTCTTTTCCATTTGAAATATGAATTGTAATACATCTTTTTTTACCTCTTCAATACTAGAGAGCGGTGGATACCTTAGATCAATATATATGCTTGCATTTATCGGTGTCCTAGACAATCTCCACTTTAACCCTCCTTCAACGGCTCCTATATTGATTACTGGATCCACACCCTTATACCTATACTTAGCATAATACTGTGGAATAAAAACATCTTTAAACTCATTTATAAATTTGGCTAACTTAACTATTAAGTTATCATCTATTTTCGAGTATGCAGAATGTGAAAGTTTATTTGTTGAGATGGAAATTTTAGTCCATAAAGAGCCGAAATGCTCAGTCACTAACCTTAAACCCGTAGGTTCTCCAATAATTGCATAATCCGCTGTACCACCATGTTGAACTAGGTAACTAGTACCATAACCATACCCCCTATAACTACTGCCTTGAAATTCATCAATTTGTGCCTTTTCTATTTCACCGACAACACCAGCGACCATAAGAGTGCCTTTAAGCTTAATCCCAGAATCTACAATAGCTTTAACTGCCGTTGCATATGCAGCTAATGCAGATTTCATATTATAGACACCAAGTCCATAAATATAATCTCCCTCAACTCTAGCTTGCGGCAGCTCCCTTCTATAATATGGTGATATTCTTGAGAGTATTTCCCATGGATCATTAAAAGAGAATGATGTATCCATGTGACCATTAAACATTAAGCTACAATATCCGGGTTCTTCTCCCCTCAAAACTCCAATTACATTATATCTATCGTTTTCAACTTCTTGTAAATATACTTTCATTCCTACTTCTTCAAGAATTTCTTTATATTTTAATGCTACCTCTTTTTCTTTTCCAGTGGGACTATCAATATTCGCTAGTTCCACTGTCTTATCAACAACGTATTTAGAATCTATCTTTTTTATTATACTACTTTCATATTCACTCATTCTATCTCGCCCTAATAAGATTATAAATTTCATTACTATTTATAGGTATTTTTGTAAGTTTCACATTAAATTGCCTTAAAACATCGGCTATTGCATTAGCAACAGCTGCAGTACCCCCTATAGCACCCCCTTCCCCTAATCCCTTAAACCCTCCAGGTGTTGGAGACGGTGTTTCAATATCCTTTACTATGAATTCACCGGGAATTTCCTCAATATTAGGTGGAGTGTATTGTAACATTGTTGACGTCAATAAGTTTCCCTCATTGTCATATTTCACACCTGATATAGCCTGGAAATAACCGTGGGCTAATGTAGAGCCTATTATTTGCCCCTCAGCTGTCATTGGGTTTATTATAACTCCAGCATCATCGACTACATAGTACTTGACTAGCTTAAACTGTAAGGTTTCTGGGTCTAGCTCAATTAAAGCCAAGTGCCAGGAGTAACTTACTATAGCTCTGTCATATGGCGTGTCATACACGCCCTCCTCTTCTAATCCGATATTTTCACCGGTTGGTAACATTGTGGGCATTCTATAGGCAATTTTAGCCAATTCTTTCAAACTAATTTTCTTATTAGGGTCTTCTCTATCATATATCACTCCATTCTCGATGATTAGATTAGATGCGTTAGACTTTAGCAAATGCGATGCTATCCTCAAAACTTTTTCCCTTAATTTTCTAGATGCAATAATTATAGCGTTACCTGCAGTTGTAATTGATCTACTTGCCCAAGTCCCGAAACCATAAGGTGTGGAGTCTGTATCTCCTTCTACTACTTCCACATCTTCCAATGAGACTCCTAATTCCTCCGCTACTATCTGTGCGAAGACGGTCTTATGACCTTGTCCAGTGTCTTGAGTGGCTAATCTTACTATTACTTTGCCATTTACATCAATCATTACCCGTGCTTTTTCATATCCTCCTACTTCCCAGCCTAATGCTTGTTGAAGTCTAAGTGAAGATGGGGCGGTATATTCAGAATATGTAGCTATTCCAATTCCTATATATTTGCCTTTTTCTTTATAATAATTAGTTTGTATTTCTCTCAGTTGTTTGTAATTTGATATAGAGAGAAGTAATTCTAAAGCTTCTTTATAATTACCAGAATCATAAACGACATTTGCTGGATTCCTATATGGGAATTCACTTTTATCAACGAGGTTTCTCATTCTTAGTTCAACTGGATCAATGTTTAATTTTTCAGCAGCTATATCTAAGAGTCTTTCCATCACATATGCTGCTACCGGCCTTCCAAAACCTATATTAGGTGTCATAGGGGCTTTATTGGTTGCTACAGCGTAAATTTCATAACCATAATAGTTAAACTTATAAGGTCCCGGAAGACTAACTGCGGCTACTAAAACTGGCTGAATTTCGGTCCACCATCCGCCATAGGCTCCTATATCAGCTATTATCTTATCGTAAATGCCTATAATTTTGCCATCCTTAGCAAATCCGGCTGTAATCTCATGTATCTGATCCCTTTCATGACCAGTTAAGGCCAGATGTTCACTCCTCGTTTCAGCCCATTTTAGTGGTAATCCAGTTTTTAAAGCAATGGCGTATAATGCCATTTCGTCTTCAAAAACCGCAGATTTAGGTCCAAACCCGCCACCTATTCTAGGTGCAATTACCCTTATCTTATTTTCTGGGAAGTTTAATGTTTCAGCAACATAATTTCTTAAAACATGTGGGAATTGAGTTGTTGCCCATATGTTTAATCTATCCCCATCATACCAAACTAACTGTGCTCTAGGCTCTAACGTAAAGGCTATTGTTCTGCCATATGTTAATGTCTCATTAATTATTATATCCGAAGTTTTGTTTATTAATTCAATTAAGTTATCATGAGTAGAATATTTGCCGTAATAAATAATGTTATCTTCCATGTCCTCATTTACCTTAACTGTCTTATCATTTAACGCTTTAATAGGGTCTGTCAAGGGTGGTAATTTTTCTATATCAACTTGAATATACTCTAAAGCATCCTCAGCCACGTACTTGTCTTCAGCTATTACTGCAGCTATTGGTTGTCCGTAATATTTTACTTTATTTAAGGCTAATGGATATCTTTCTGGTTCTTTCATATTTCTCATGTGCATCCAATAACCCATTTTGATTCCTTTTAACTGTTCCCCGGTAACTACGGCTACTACTCCTCTTAGTTTCAGTGCGTCAGAATAGTCGATTTTCTTTATAATTCCGTGAGCCACTGGAGATCTATAAAAGCTAACATAGTAAGTTTTTACTGGTAATTCTATGTCATCTGTATATTTTTCCTTTCCCTTAAGTATGTTTATGTCCTCTAACCTTTTAATAGCCTTCCCAATATATTTGTTACTCATCAAATTACTATTATGTCTCTTTTATCTATTAAACATTATTATTCTTTTAGGAAATACAATATAAAGAGATTCAAATAATAAACTTAAATATTTAATTGTAAAAGAAACATACTATAAAATTTAATTTAGATAAATAAATAGTGTAATAAGGTCTTATAGTGTGAAATAAAGTTTAAATAACCAAAAGCTTATAAAATTTTTTATGGCTAAGGAAGAATCTGGTAAGAAACAACCCAGTGCTGAACAGCAAAAGGAAGAATTTAAGGTTACTAAGAAAGATCTAGCATTAATAGCGGTTCTAGTTTATTTAGGATGGGGACTATTGAATACTGATGGAAATCTAGTGTTGGTACTTTCTGACCTGATTACTAAATCTCTTAACATGACTGTTCAACAATACTCTTATGTAGTGTCTGCCGGATTCTTCGCAAGTTTCGTTTTAGGACTCATTTTAGGCCCTCTAGGAGACAGGCTAGGAAGAAAGTTCGTACTACAGTTAACACTCATAGGCACAGCATTCTTCTCGATGTTACAATACGGTATGCAAAACTTTATACAATGGTTATTAATACGTATAGGTGCTGGGGGCTTCGCTGGTGCTGAATGGGGTGCCGGTGGAACACTATTAAATGAGGTTGCTGGTAAGAGAATCAGAGGATTATTACTCTCGATCATGCAATCAGGATGGGTTTTCGGCTATGGATTAGCTAGTGCAATAGCACTATTAACTGTAGGAGCGTTTGGCCCTTCATATGGTTGGAGAGTTGCGTTTTTATTCGCATTCTTGCCGGCACTTTTAGTTCTTATACTAAGGGCTGTTAGAATGAGAGAGTCACCAAGATTTGAACATTTAAAGGCTATAAGAGAGGCTAAGAAAAGAGGAGACTATGAGACTGTAAATAGACTTTTACAAATATATAAAGTAGATCTAGAAAAAGCTGAAAAACACCCGTACAAGCAACTCTTCAATAAAGATATTTTAAGGGTAACTGTAGCATTAACTTTCTTCAATTTTATAACGACCGGAATAGCTTTAACAACTAATGCTTTCCAACCTATATATTTCACCGCGGTCAAAGGATTTAGTTTTAGTGAGGTTACTTTAATGTTTAGTGTTGTTGCATTCGCTGGAATTATTGGATACATTGCAAATGGAATTGTTAGTGACTATATAGGCGCTAAATGGTCAATAATTATATTTGCAGCTTTAGAGACATTAGGAATATATTTATTAACATTCTTCGTTTCAGCTCCTAATTTAGTAGCTTTATGGGCATTTTATATATTATTCTTCTTCACTGAAAATGGACAATTCGCTGGGATAATAAGAGCCAATACAGAAGCCTTCCCCACAAGGATAAGGGCTACTGGAGCAATATGGTGTGGTGCATTCTGGAGCCTAGGACAAGCAGCATGGCCTTTACTATTCGCTCAGTTAATACCCGCACTAACATTTAATGGTGCATGGTTATGGGCAGAGGTAGTACCAGAAATTATAGCACTAGTAATATTTGCTGTAATAATGCCTAATATACCTCCAAGAAGGGAACTTGAAGAAATAGCTTACTGAATTTTTAAGTCATTTTTTATATCTTCTTTTTCTTTTACAACGATTATCAATTAAGTTTAAATATGATAATTAATTATAATACTGTGAGACTCATGGCATCAGATATCTATGGTAAATATTCTAATCCAGATGATAAAATAGTCAGACTTGTCACATACAGGGATCCGCTACAAATGCAAAGGAGGACTGGATTAGTTATAGGAAGTTATGTTCTAGATTTAAACATAGGTGCTAAATTATATCTATTATCAAACGAGCCCGACATAGATAGCGAAGACTATTCAAATGTTTATGCTCCTCTAGACATGATCACTCTAATTAGAAGAGGAAAAGAGAGTATAAAACTAATAGATAAAATGTTCAATTACTATTATGATACAGTGAAATCTGGGAAATTGCCTAGGGGACCTAATGGTGAGATATTCATCTTCAATATTAAAGACGTAAAAATTGATGCGCCAATACCTAGGCCTGGTAAAATTATACACACTGCAGGGAACTTCAGAGAGCATGCTAAAGAAGCTCAAGAAGCCGGTTGGCCCTTTCCAATACCTCAATGGATTTCATTTCTTAAAAACCCAGATGCAGTAGTAGGTCATGATGATAATGTTATCAAGCCTAAGTTTACTAAACAATTAGATCATGAATTAGAGTTAGCAATAATAATAGGTAAGAAATGCAAGAACGTAAGTCCAGAGGGGGCCAAAGAGTGTATCTTTGGATTCACTGTATTTAATGATATTACCGCTAGGGATATACAAAGGGAGGAAATGAAGAACGGATTGCTTAACTTTGGGAAGAATTTAGATACATTTGCAGTGTTTGGGCCGACAATAGTTCCTATAAACTATATTGGTGATTATCATAACTTGACTATGGAATTAAGAGTTAATGGTGACGTTAGACAATTTGGTTCTACCAAGAAATTATCTGTTAAAATCGAGGAAATAGTCTCCAAATATTCTTGGGTTACACTATATCCAGGTGATATTATATCAACTGGTACAATATCTGGTGTTGCAGCTTTTAGAAAGCCCGATCCTACTCCTTTCTTCTTAAAACACGGTGATATTTTAGAGTCTGAGATAGAAAAGATAGGAGTAGTAAGAAATGTAATAAAAGAAGATTAATGTTTTAATCCTATTTTCTTATAATTCTCTTTAATCAATAATTTTATATCATTTTTATTTTATGTTAATTATATTTCAACTAAAAAAAGAGTTGTATAACAGATAAAGTTTAAATATTGTTTTTTAGATTATTATTATTGTGAGACCGCCTCCTTTTAATTATTATGCACCTTTAACATTAAGGGATACAATAGAATTATTACATACCAAAGAGGATTCTAAAGTCTTAGCAGGAGGACAAAGTTTAATACCTATGTTAAAATTACGCCTGGCAAGATTCTCAAATATTATAGATTTGAAGAAGGTAAAGGAGCTAGCCCCAAGAATTGAAGACAAAGGTGACAGAGTTTTTATTTCAGCTTTAACGACTCATGATACTATTTCAAAATCAGATCTTATAAAGACTAAATTACCTATTTTAGCTACAGCAGCTTCTCAAATTGCAGACCAACAGATAAGAAATAGGGGAACAATTGGAGGGAATGTAGCACATGCAGATCCATCAGCTAATTTTCCTATAGCTTTACTTACATTGGATACTAAAATAATAGCAGAAGGTTATAATGGTGAAAGAGTTATTGACATTAATAATTTCTATAAATACTTATTCACAACCGAACTTTCTAATGACGAGGTAATTAAAGGATTTGAAATCAAATATCCATCTCCAGATACAAAACAAGTTTTCCTTAAAATAGCTAGATCTGCAATAACGTGGCCTATCGCATTAGTTGGTATTACAATCAGATTAGAAAAGACACATGTAATTGAGGCAAGAATAGCACTAGGTGCTGCGGGTCCGACACCATTAAGGGTAAAAAAAGCTGAGGAGTTCTTAAAGAATAGGGAGCTCGATGAGGAGACCATACTTAAAGCCTCTGAATACGCTGTAGAGGGAATAAAGCCAATTTCTGATGTTGAGGCCTCTTCGGAATATCGTAAGCATTTGCTCAAAGTCTTAGTAAAAAGAGGTTTAAAAAGTATAGTAGGTGGTGAGAGTTATGGCTGAGAATAATAAGGTAAGAGTTAGTATGAAAATTAATGGAAGAGAATATACAGCAGAGATTGAGCCAAGAATGTTATTAGTTGACTTCATAAGAGACATCGCAAAGCTTAAAGGAACTAAAATTGGCTGTGATACTTCACAGTGCGGTGCGTGTACAGTAATTGTAAACGGGGTTAGTGTAAAATCGTGTACAATGTTTGCAGTTGAAGCTGATGGTGCCGAGATCCTCACAATTGAAGGATTAGAACAAGACGGAAAATTACATCCCATCCAAGAATCGTTCTGGGAAAATCACGCATTACAATGCGGTTATTGTACAGCCGGTATGATAATGTCCGTTTATTATTTACTTAAAACTAATCCTAATCCTACTGAGGAGGATATAAGAAGAGGATTGGCTGGAAATATATGCAGATGCACCGGTTATATAAACATTATTAAAGCTGTAAAAACCGCCTCTCAAAAATTAGGAGGTAATAAGCCATGAATGAATATAAATGGATAGGTAAACCAATAAAAATTAAAGACGATTATTATCCAGTAACCGGCAAGGCAACTTATCTAGATGATATTGAACTACCTAATACAGCATATGTTGCGTTTTTACGCTCACCATACGGGCATGCAAAGATAAAGAAAATAGACTATAGCAAAGCCTTACAAAGGAAAGGAGTAATTTATGTTCTAACCGGAAAAGAATTACCCAACTACCTATCACCATACCCTCAAATACCTAAACCTCCAGCTGGCAATTTGGTGGATTATCCGATGGCTGTGGAGAAAGTAAGGTATTATGGAGAGCCAGTTGTAGCTGTAGTTGCTGAAGATAAATATACTGCTGAAGACGCGTTGGAGGATATAGATATCGAGTATGAAGTGCTTAAGCCAGTACTAGATGTTGAAGAAGCAGTCAAAAACGAGATTTTAGTTCATGAAGAAATAGGTACCAATATTATTTGGATAGGAGAATGGAATTATGGTGATGTAGAAAAGGCATTAAAAGAGGCAGACCTAGTTATCGAAGATAAATTCATATTCCACAGATATACTGCTGCACCCCTTGAAACAGCTGGTGCAATGGCGGTATATGATGGGATTAACGATGTGTATACTATTTACTCCAACAATATAATGCCCATGTTTACATTGCCATTGATATGCACAGCATTAAGAGTGCCACCTTCTAAAGTTAGAATGATAACACCGCCAAATATTGGTGGGTCTTTCGGCACTAAGATCATTAACTATACCTATATGACTGTCTTGGCTTTATTAGCTAGATTACTTAAGAGACCAATAAAATACGTAGAAACTAGAACAGAAAATATAACCAACGGTGGACATAGTAACGGTAGAACATTTTATGTTAAAGTAGGAGTAAAGAAAGACGGTGAAATAACTGGAATTTCAGTTACAGCATATGATGATATAGGAGCTTATCCTAGATATGAACCAGCGGGAGCTGTAGTATGGAGTCAAGTGCTTCACGGAATGTATAGGGTAAAGAATATAAAAATTACATTTTACTCGGTACTAACTAATAAACCTCCTACTTCACCCGTAAGGGGATACTCAAGAATTCAACATAATTTTATGTGGGAGAGATTAATGGATAGAATAGCGAAGAAGTTAGGGCTTGATCCAGTAGAAGTTAGACTTAAGAATTATATTAGACCAGAAGAAATGCCCTATGAGGGACCTTCTGGGGTTATTTATGACGGGGGTAATTATATCGAGGCTCTAAAATTATTACTCAAATACTTGGAGTACGATAAATGGAGAGAATTGCAGAAGGAATATCGCAAACAAGGAAGATACATAGGCATTGGAATTTCGGGTGTAATAGATTCTGGGGCAAATAATTTCGCTCAAGTTAAGATGATCAACAAAGATTTTCCAGTATCTGGTAATTCTGAGGCAGCATTGATAATGGTTGATCCAGGAGGAGATATTATAGTAAGGGTGGGAACTACGGATAGCGGCCAATCGCATGATACAACATTCAGTCAAGTAGTTGCTGAAATTTTAGGAGTTAACCCAGAAGATATTAAAATTATAAGAGGATTTGATTCATGGAGCAATGTATGGGCTATACATTCTGGATCTTATGCAAGTAGGAACGCGGTTATGGCTACTGGTGCGCTTATAGGTGCAGCTAGAAGATTGAAGGAGAAAATTCTGAAGATTGCTAGTTTCTTGTTAAAGGAAGATGAGTCAAACCTAGATATTAATAACGGTGTAATTGTGAGTAAAGTAACTGGAAGATCAATATCTTTAAGAGACCTTGCAACAATAGCGTGGACTGATGTCAATTTATTACCCGGCGATATAGAACCAGGCTTAGTAAGCTTTTACATTTACAGACCAGATTTCAGAAGAAATTTACCAGATGAGAATAAAAGGATTAATAACACATTAACTTATTCATACGAATTACATGGGGTAGTTATTGAGGTTGATAAAGATACTGGAATGGTTAAAATACTGAAACAAGTAGTTATTGGCGATCCAGGTATAATGATTAATCCGCTAGTAGTGGAAGGTCAAGAAATAGGTGCTGCAATGCATGGTAATGAGGCTGCATTAAACTTCAGAGTATATTTTGATGAAAACGGTGCTATACTGAATCCGAATTTCTTAAACTATACTCCAATGACTATAGATAGGATGAGTAACTTAGAATTGTATCATTATATTACTCCTTCAACATCTTCTCCAGTAGGGGCCAGGGGAGTAGGAGAAGGCGGAGGAGGACCTATCGCTGCAATTATTAATGCTGTAGAAGATGCACTAGAACCATTAGGAGTTAAACTTATAATGTCCAATGTTGTATCAGAAGAATTGTGGAAAGAGGTGAATAAAAATGATATTAAAGGGTGACCAAATTCTTGATTATAAAATAGATAAAATATGGCAATTTATAGTTAATACTGACAATTTAGCTAAATGCCTTCCTAACGTTAAAAAATTAGAAAAGATAGAAAATGGTTTCTCTGCTAAGATAGAAGTGACAATAGGCTTCTTAAAGGGGACTTTCGACAGTAAGTTTACATACAGTGAGGTTAAAGAGCCAAATTATCTAAAAATAAATGGAGAAGCTAAAGGTATGGGAAGTTTTGTGAAACTCTCTTTACAAATCAACTTATCTCAAGAAATTGATAAGACCAAGTTCTCATGGGTTGCTGATGTTAGCATTACCGGTCCTTTGGCATCTATCGGAAATAGGTATATTAATGATGTGGCAGAAAAAATTGTAAATGATTTATTCAGTTGTATGCTATCGAATTTAAAGTAGGTGTAAAGAATTGAGAGTAGGAATTGATATTGGAGGTACATTTACTGATATAGTAATATTAACTGATGAAGGAAACTTAGTAATTGAAAAAACACTTACTACGCAAGAGGATTTAACAAAAGGAGTAGTTAATGTTATTACAAAATCTGGTTTAGATTTAAGGAAAGTTAGTTTTATATTTCATGCGACTACGCAAGGTTCAAACGCTGTAATAGAAGGTAAAGGTGCGAAAACAGCATTAATAACCACTAAAGGTTTCAGAGATATTTTAGAAATAAGGAGAGGTCAAAAAACTGCAACAAATCCCAGAGATACGTACAATTTGCAAAAGGATCTTCCTCAAGGCTATTTCGGTGGCTATTTCCCCTTAGTAGAGAGAAGATATAGATATGAGATTAATGAAAGAACACTATCTAATGGAGAAGTTTTAAAGGAAGTAGAAGAAAAGGAAGTTCTTGGTATTATAGAGAAAATTAAGAAAGAAGGAATTGAAAGCGTAGCAATAGTATATTTATTTTCCTTTTTAAATCCAAATAACGAACTAAAAACTAAAAATATAATTAAAGATAAAATACCGGATCTTTACGTTTCAGCCTCATTTGAAGTAGCTCCCATAATTAGGGAATATGAGAGAACTAGTACAACAGTAATCAATGCGTTTATAGGGCCCTTGATATCCAGATATCTTAATAAACTTATTCAAATATTATCTGAATTAAATTTTGATTCAAGAAACTTATATGTTATGCAAAGTAATGGAGGGTTAGCGTCTATTGAAGAGGTAAAAAGTAAACCAGTTTTCATACTGGAATCTGGTCCTACTGCTGGAGTTGCAGCAGCACGATGGTTAGCGAACTTACTAAATATTAAAGATGTTATATCCTTTGATATGGGAGGAACTACGGCGAAAGCTGCCGTTATTAAAGATGGAGAACCATTATATTCTGATGAGTTTTGGGTAGAAGATAAATACTTTGTAGCAATCCCCCACGTAGATCTAGTCGAAGTAGGTGCAGGGGGAGGAAGTATAGCATGGATAGATAAATTTGGTGCCTTAAGAGTAGGCCCACAAAGTGCAGCAGCATACCCTGGGCCTATATGTTATGATAGGGGTGGGACAGAACCAACTGTAACTGATGCCGATTTAATATTAGGCTATATTGACCCAGAATATTTCGCGGGAGGTGAGATAAAATTGAATGTTAAAAAAACACAAGAATTAATGAAACTTAAAATTGCAGATAAATTGAAAATGTCTCTTGAAGAAACCGCATTATCAATAATTCAGTTAGCTAATGTAAAGATGTCTAACGCTATTAGGCTAGCCATTGTTAGAAAAGGATACGACCCAGAAGATTTCACAATGATAGCCTTCGGAGGAGCTGGACCAGTACATGCAACGTTTTTAGCCAAGAATTTAGGAATTAAGAGAATCGTAATTCCGGTAGCACCAGCTAACTTCTCTGCATTAGGATTATTAGTTGCCGACCTTAAGATAGAAGAAATACTATCTAAACCTAAGAAATTATATGAGTTTGACCAACAAGAAATAGAAAATATCTTCCGAATATTAGAGGAGAAAATACTAAGTAAGCTAGTACAAGCTGGAGCTAAAGGTGATAAAGTACAACTCATAAGATATCTAGACATGAGATATGAAGGACAAGTACATGAACTTACCGTTAAATTACCAAATAAACAAGCATTTGATTGGAGAGATGATATAGCGAATGAATTCGCTAAATTACATAAAAAGGTTTATGGTTATGATATGGATAGTAAACTAATAGAGGTAATAACGTTTAGAAGTGTAGGGATATATCCTACTCAAAAACCGAACTTACCTCATCCACCTACTGATAAGAATATGATTGAAAAAGCATTGAGAAAGAAGAGAAAAGTATTCATCGAGGAGTACAATCAATTTATGGATGTAAATGTTTACTTAAGAGAGTTAATACCCATTGACGTAATTATTGAAGGGCCGGCTGTTATAGAGGAGAAGTTCTCTAGTGTGATAGTACCACCTAATGCGATAGCTTATGTAGATGAGTTAAGTAACTTAATCATAGAGATTAGGTCATGACAGGTGAAGATGATGCCTAGGTCCCAGATAAGAAAACAAATCATAATAGAACTTTTAGAATCAGTAGTCTTTGAGATGGCACAAACAGTAAAGAGAGCAGCTCACCATCCAATATTCAGTGAAATAAACGATTTCTCTTGCGCAATTGTAGATAATAAAGGAAGATTAGTGGTACAATCAATAGGAAATTCGCCACATTTAGGCACAATGTATACATCGGTTAACGCTGCATTAGATTATCTGAATAAGGAAAATATAGACTTATATGAGGGAGATGTAATAGTAGTTAACGACCCATATCTAGGGGGGAATCATTTACCAGATGTATTAGTATTAATGCCAATATTTCATGATAACGATATAATGTTCTTTTCAGCGGTTAGAGGTCATCATGGCGATATCGGAGGATGTAGACCAGGAAGTTTCGCTGGAGATAGCTTAGAAATATTCCAAGAAGGTATAAGGATCCCACCTGTAAAATTATATGAGAAAGGAAATTTCAACAGATACATAATGGATTTATTAACTGCTAATGTGAGGACACCAGATTACTTTAAAGGAGATCTATTAGCACAAGTTGCTGGGGTCAAAATTGCAGAAAAAAGAGTTAAAGAACTAATCAACAAATTCGGAATAGATAACATTATAAGTGCACGTGATTGGTATTTTGATTACGGAAGAAAGGTAATTCTAGACGAGATTTCTAAATGGCCTAAAGTGACTGTTGAAGGCGAGGATTATCTTGATAACGATGGGGTAACAAACAAACCCATAAAAATTAAGGTGAAGGTTATGATATCCAATGATGAGGTTTATGTTGACTTCTCCGGCTCATCACCTCAAGTAGATGGGCCAGTCAACGCGACATACGGAGTTACGCTTTCAGCAACATATAATGCATTCATATCGCTCTTAGATCCTAATTTACCAATAAACTTCGGAACTCTGGAACCTATAAAAGTATATGCGCCAGAAGGTACAGTAGTCAATGCTAAATTCCCATCAGCGGTGGTGAGTGGGAATACAGAGACTGGTCATAGGGTTACAGATGCTATATGGACTGCCTTAGCTAAGATATTACCAGATAAAATCCCAGCCGCTGATATGGGAACTACTTATAACGTAAGTGCTGGAGGAATAGATTATAGAACTATGAAATATTATGTATGGTATTTGTCACCCCCGGGAGGTATGGGAGCAAGACCTAACAAAGACGGCCTAAGTGCAATAACTGGAGGAAAATTAGGAGGAACAGCTGCACATATATCAATAGAGATATTTGAAACTAGATTCCCGTGGTATGTAGTTAAAGAAGAATTAGTGACTGATTCGGGTGGACCAGGAAAATATAGAGGAGGATTAGGTATAGAATGGGTGATAAAACCGGTCAAACATTCACCTAAAATGACAGTAGTAATTGATAGAATTGAAATATCGCCATATGGTTTATATGGTGGTTACCCAGGGTTACACGGGCTAATTGCAGTAAAAACAAAGAACGGAGAGATAAGGGAATTGCCATCTAAAGGAACATTTATGTTAAGTGAAGGTGATGAACTAATAATGAGAACCCCTGGAGGAGGAGGATATGGAGATCCACTAGATAGAGACCCAGAACTAGTACTTTATGATGTAATTAACGGCTATGTGTCAAGAGAAGCCGCTTTCAGAGATTATGGGGTAGTAATCACAGAAGATTTTAAAATAAACTATGAGGAGACAAAAAAGATAAGGCTAATAGCTAAAAGTATTAAAAATAGAAGCAAAATACTAATTGATCAATACACCAAACCATATAGTAAAAACTCATTCCGACTAATTGAGATGAAACAATAAAAAATTATTTTTCTTCTTCGCTCAAAGTCTTAGGGATAAACATGCACTTGTCTTCAATCTTACCTTTTAACGCATCTTCCAATAGTAAGTACGGGTTCTTAACCTCTTGTAACCTCCTACCGCTTCCACCCCTAATTTCCATAACAACCTCAGCTAATATACTTAAAGCGATTTCTTCAGCAGTCTTTGACCCAATATCTAAACCGAGAGGAGAATGTAACCTAGCCTTAATCTCTTCTAAACTTATTTCCCTCTTAATTAATTCAGCAATCATTACAGCAGCCCTCTTCTGGCTAGCTAATAAACCGATAAACTTTGCCTTCTTCTTAAACGCTATGTATAATGCATCAATATCATAAGGTTTACCACCCTCATTAGCTACAATTACGTAAGAATCTTCCCCTACTAACTGCTCTAACACATTAATCCCATTTAGTATCATATGAGCACCTTTAAAATTCTCTTCCATAACATCTCCATTACCTACGACACCCACATAATAACCCATAGCTAATGCAAGTTTAACTATTGATCTCGCGATAACTCCGGAACCAACTACTATTATCGAAGGCCTTGGTTCTACGGGCTCAATGACTACTTTACTCCCGTTAATTTCTGTCTGGATAACTTGTCCCTTCTCAATAGCTTGTCTGGCTAAGCCTATGATCTCTTTGTCAAGACTCCCTAAAAGTACCTTCCCGTCAACAAAGATAGTCCTTTCAAGTTTATCCCCTCTATACATAGAAACTATAGCGAAGTTTTTTCCTTCTGCAGAGAGCTTAGTAATTATGGCAAATACTTCACAAGAGCTCATAGTATTATTTGAGTTTTAACTCATTTAAACTTTTAACTACCATCATCATCTTTCTTATGTGAAGAAAACCTTCACCTTAAATAGGGCTAGCGATAATTGGCTAGTAATTATTTATAGACTCCCTAGAAGATCAGCACGTGTTTAACTATTATGTTTGTTTAATATTTATCAGATAAATAGAAGGAAAAATACTTTCAATTTAACGTAAGATTTTTATACATATTGTGTAAATAAGTAATTTTTGCTGAAAAAGTACTAATAGAACGAAACTTTCTAGCTTTTTAAATAAATTTGAAATAAATGAAATAATTATACATTCATAATACCATTATTAAGACATTTTATTTCTGTAATCTCTCAAAATCTTCTAATACATTAATTTAATGTTTATTCTCTTTTTAAATAAACGGCATCTAATAAACTTGTAGCTTAATGACGACACCATGGGCATGCTCAAGAGAATCTAATATTTTTAGTAAAAAATCTATTAAGTATTTTGTTAAATAAATGAATTATTTAAATGCAAAAGAAAGTTGTAAACAATGCAAACAGAACTCTCGTTGGCGAGTCAATATGTTTACATTAATTTTACTTTAACAATGTATTGGAAAAGTTTGTTTTGTAATTTAAACATACATGAACTATAAACTATTAATACGTTAGTTTATGAAAACTTTTTAGATGAGGTTGTAATCTAAATAAAATATATTTAAATTAAATGAGTAAAGTATAAACATTACGAGTTAAAGTTTATATATTAAAATATCTACATTACAGATTGGGGTTCTACAAAATGAATATTAAAGACAAATGGCTTGAGGAGGCAAGACAACTCGAGTATGAATGGTCTAATAACCCAAGATGTGCTTTGTGGATCACTTCAATTTATTTCATAAGCATGATATGATACACTGAGAATTTTTCAGAAATTAATATTTATTTCAACGTTATTCACAAGCTTACACCCTAATACCCGGAGCCCTACCGACTAAAGAATTAGCCAAGTGGACCATCCATGCATAAGCCCAGAACTTGAGCTTAGCCTCAACCACTTGTCCCAAAAAACTTGTAGCCCTAACAGATTCCCCAAAAGTACGTTTCACAGCAGAGAATAAGGACTCAACCCTCCACCTAACACCGTAACCTTTCTCCTCCCTCCAACGATTATAACCCAACCTCTTGAACTCCCTTACAGCCTTTCTCCTAGCGGGGTGGCCACGCCTAGTAGTAGCGTTCTTCCTAGGTGGGACGACAACCTCAACCCCGGTCTTGTAAACCTCATTAGCATCATAGGCTTTATCTCCATAAAACTTCTTGACCTCCTTTCCCTTACCTTGTAAGTCCTTAACTGTCTTAACTGCAGTCTCAACCTCGTTGGTGGTTACTTCAGCGTTTATTACGTTGAATTGGTCTTTATCCATTACTATTTCTATCTTGAGGAATTTTGAGTCCTTGGTTTTACCCCATTTTGCTATAATGTATTGTCCTCCCTTGTTTGTGCTTATCCCCGTTGCGTCTGCTATTACTTCAAGTCGGTCATTTGCCTCCGGGAATTTTATGTCCATGTTTCTCACCCTTTCCCATATTGTTGAGTAGTCTAGGCTTGTCGGGATGATTTTCAGTCTCTCTAGTGCTCTCAATACTCCTTCTATGGCCCTATAAGGTAGGAAGACGTGGAGGAATGCTAGGAATTCGTTGAACTCCTTTGGTGCCTTGTAGGTTTTCTTGGCGTGCCTATTCTCCTCTGCTAGTAAATCCCACCAGTGTTCGAAGACGTAGAAGGGGAACATTAGGGTATACCTCGTTATGACGTTCTCGTCGTACTTGTGCCAATCCCTCTTGTACTTACTCTTTCCCATGGGTAATACTCGGTGTAATTATTTATAAATTTTTGTATAATTCTGAAGTAGCCCACAAAGCACCCAAGATGGAAAGGAATAAAAAGAAATTATTCAGGCTTTGATGTGGTCAGATTAAGAGGGTCTATTAGAATCGAATTACGATAGCTAAATTAGGTGCCCAAAAACTCTGGAATCTATTAAACACAGAGCCTTATGTGGCAACATTTGGTGCGTTAACAGGTTCACAAGCGGTAGAAATGGCTAAAGCGGGTCTTAAAGCTATTTATGTGAGTGGTTGGCAAGTTGCCGCAGATAATAATTTATCTAATCAAACTTATCCAGATTTAAGTTTATATCCATCTAATAGTGTTCCAAATTTGGTAAAGAGGATAAATAATGCCCTTATTAGGGCAGATCAGATAGTGTGGAGCGAAGGTAAACATGACGTTGATTATCTATTGCCTGTAGTTGCAGATGCTGAAGCAGGGTTCGGGGCCCAATTCACGCCTTCGAATTAACAAAAGCCTTAATTGAAGCTGGTGCTGCAGGTGTGCATTTTGAGGATCAATTATCTTCAGAGAAGAAGTGCGGTCATTTAGGAGGAAAGGTTTTAATTCCAGTGAGCACATTCATAAGAATACTGAATGCGGCAAGACTAGCTTCCGACGTATTGGGTGTACCTACAGTATTAATAGCGAGAACTGACGCATTGAATGCAAAATACTTGTCTAACAATGTCGATGAAATTGACGGTCAGTTTCTAACTGATAAAAGAACACCAGAGGGATATTATGAAGTTAGAGGAGGTATAGAATATACCATTGTTAGAGCTCTAGCCTATGCTCCCTATGCAGATCTATTATGGTTCGAGACTTCTAAACCTGATTTAGAAGAGGCAAGGCAATTTGCAGAAGCTATCCACGCCCATTATCCCGGTAAATTGCTAGCATATAATTTATCCCCATCATTCAACTGGAAGAAGTTCATGGATGAGTCTAAGATCGGCAAATTTATGGACGAATTAGGGGAAATGGGTTACAAATTCCAGTTTATAACACTTGCGGGATGGCATTTAATTAATTATTACACATTCAAGTTAGCGAATATATTTAAGAGAGAAGGAATGTTAGCATATGTAAAACTGCGAGAGTTAGAGTTTGAGGCTCAAAAGGAAGGTTACACTGCTATAAGTCATCAAAGAGAAGTTGGAACAAGTTATTTCGACCTAGTATTGACGATAGCGTCTGGAGGAAACGCTTGTACTACCGCAATGGAAGGGTCTACAGAAGCCCAACAGTTTGCAGAGCCAAAACAGAAGGCATTAAAATAAGCTGGATTGTATTGCCTCTTTATAAAGCTATGGAAAACTTAGAGAAGAAAAATAAGATATAATTATAAAGAGTTCAAAACTTAAGTAATATAGAGGTTATTTAGCTATTTTATATATTTCAGACTTAATCAAACAAGTCTGGATAATCTCATCTTAATGTTTTTTAGCAAAAATTATTTATTAACACATAATTTTCATAAAACCTTAATGTTGATTCGGAAATGTTTTCTTAAATTTTTACGATATATTTAAACTAATAATAGAGTTAGATACACTCATGATATAGGAATGTAACTTTGCTAATTTTCACTAGATTAGATAATTAATCAGCTGATACTCTTTTCGGATAGTCTAAGTGACCGTATTCATAAGTCATCATGATTACTTTTTTCTATTTCAGTTTGACCATTATGAGTTATTGAATTGAAGCCATTTACTTTAAGCCCCACAACTTTCCCCAGACTTTCTAATTCACTAACAATTTCATTGACATTTTTATTAGAGCTCACAAAAGTTTATTTTTCCTCTTCCGTTCTCGGTTACGTTATCTGGTATTAAAACTTGCTTGTCATAAAGCAATCCCGCTATAGAACCTTATAAATGCTAAGGACTGGTTTAAAAACACTTTTTCCGAATTCTATTTTCTTCCATTATTCCCCAGAGCCCTTTATTAAAACTTATTATTTCTATATTAACAGAATCTGAGAGCAAAGGCTCCGTAAAGTCCTCAGCTACTACAACATCTGAAATAGTCAACTCTTCTCCATTATCAAATAATATGCCCTTCACAACATTTCTATATAATTTAATCTCCACATATGTAGTAGCCTCTTCTGAATATGCGGTTTCAGCCTTAAGTTCATTTAATTCCAAACTCTTCAGTAGGTAACGCCATGCTGGACTTTCAGCCCCGCTATTCTATTACTTCTCTGCTCTTGCCCGTTATTGCTTCTAACCTTATCCTCACTCTTACTCCCAACAGTTAACACCTTAAATTTTCTGAATATTATTATTTCCCCTCTTTTGACCTTGATCATCTTATCGAGCTGGGTTTCCGAAATTAAAATTGATCTCCTCTTTTTCCATAATCTCGAGTTAAGAATAATGGGGTTTCGTCATGGAAAGATAAGTAACAGCATGCTACATAAAATTCTCTTAATTGTAATCAATTGGAGCAAGCAAATTATTGTCTTAGAAAGTTGTTGAACATTTCAAGTACGGTTATTTCAAAACAACGATTAGGCATGAAGTTATAAAAATTTTATATTTTGTTATCACACTATGTTAATACTTAGTAATAGCTAAATTAAAACGGTCAATATACTCATTTATCACATATCTTATCCTTTTTAATACTTATATATTTGTTTATGAAAAGATTCATAATGGTATCAAAAGAAGATGTAAAGAAAGTAATCATCCAGTATACTGGTGGTGATGGTAATAAAGAATTTACAAAAAGTACTCTACTTCCTTATCTAGGTTTATCAAAGAGTAATAAAAGCCTGGACAAGATATTTGACGAACTGTTAAAGGAGGGTTTCATTAAACTAGTTAAGACTTCTGGTAATAGGAAGTATTATACATTAGCAAAGGCTGTGGAAAAAAGAGAGGAAAACCCACCTCATGAAGATTTTGAGACACTGAAGAACGTCTTAAGGGAGGTATTAAAGGAGTACTTTGAACTCTATTTCGGCCATCCTAAGACAACAGAGGATTTGGACAAGGTTTACGACTTTGTTAAGGACGATCTTGGCATGGCGTCAATCAAGGACATTAGGGAACAGATGGGTATGACCCTGGAACAATTCATGGCTAAGTTCCGTGATTACATAATTAGAAATTACGAATTAATCTCGGGAGGAAAGGAGGGTATAGTTAAGGGTGGGGTACTTTACGGCATAATTAGGAGGAGGAAATGATGTCTGATTGGATGTTTGATTGCAAGTTTAGCGAGTATCCAGTAGCGAGATACGGCGATACTAAAGTTAAGGTTGAGGGTAAAACGTGGAAGGAGGCAATAAAGAAGATTGAGGAAGCTATTATGCTCAGAATGGCCAGGGTAATTACGATAATAGGCGAACCGGGAATGGGAAAAACAACAATCTTGAATGCGGTGAAAAAGGATTTAGGGGATAAACAAGGAAATTACATAATTTACATAGACTTAGTGAACTCCCCAAACTTGTCCTCCGCCTTTTGGCACTACCTTAAGACTACGATTGTAGAAAAGATCAGAGTAGATAGTTATAACGTTTTAAGCTCGAATAAGAGGGAGATAGGTTATACTGGGTTTGCAAAACTGGGGAAGGAGTTCAACAACTGGCTAAGGCATATGTGTGAAAAGAGGAGGTGGGATGAAAAGTTAGGTTACGCCCAAAGGCTTTATTGTATGACTTATGACGAGAGCGTTTACCCTAAGGACGTCGTTGGGGTGATCCTATTTATAAAGGACTTACTGAATTTGGGTATCGTTGGCCTATTAATAGATGAAGTTAAGCCCGTTGAGGGACAGCTCTCGGAAATTCATAAGTTAATTAACGAGTGTAAAGTTCCAATAGCCTTAGCCATGACTAACGATGTAATGAACGAAATAAAGGATAGGGCTTTAAAAAGGAGGTTATCGGAGTTCACTATTGAGTTAAAACTCAACCAGAAGGACAGGGAAGAGATCTTGAGAGGTTATTGCCCGGATTTCTCTGAAGAACTTTTAGAGGTTAAGGAAGTGATGGGAGCTGAGACTGTTAGCAAGTTAATAGATATTGCCAGAGAGGTGATAAACACTTCGTATAATCATTGTAAAGATGAGTATGATATAAAGGGGTGTGTGAAGATGAAGATAAAGTCGGCTTTTGATATAGGTGATATTAATGAAGCATCAAAAAGGCTTGAGCAGGAGGTAAGGGAAGGTCTCTTAGAGCTTAAGGACTTGTACGGTATAGATTACGTTCACAAGAAGGGTAAAAAGATTGAAGAGATGGGTGTTATAGTGGATATATACTTTAGGAAGGGGAAAGTGGAGTACATAGGCGATATAAAGTTGAGTAATAAAGATACGATAGAAGAGAGTAGCGTAGCAAATATGAAGAAGTTAGAAAGTTATTTTAAGAACGGCGATTACGACGTAGTCAAGTTCATAATAACTAATGTGTCTAACGTTGACATAACTAATTTCAAAGTTATTAGGGTTGATAATAGGAGTTTAAAGAAAATACTGGAGGGGGATAGGGAGGAAAGAAACGCGTTAATTAAAAGGGTTGTTGAGGAGTTGGGGTTATTAGAAAGGAAATCCCAATAATTCAACTGAATTTTAGGTATGTTACTATTTGTTGTGTGAATATTCTTGAAGCTCTCTTCACCTCATTATATCCAGGCTTCATTTCATGAAAACCTAAAATGGGCAAATACCTCGCATCCGACCGAAGGGAATAAACTTCTTGAGAAATAGATATAACAGCTTCAAAGAGTAACGTTGAAGTCTACCTACCGGTTTGCCTTAGATTATTAAGGACTTGTTGTATGTTTAACGTTTTTGCCATTATTTTTATTACTTCTTCAGCATGAAATATCAGAATCAATTTTATAACTTTCTTGAGTGATATAAGCGGAAATTAATGGAGCCATTGCGGAGACTAGTGAAACTATCGTATAGTAGATGCTCACTCACCCTTATTCGGATTTTTTCCAACTTCCGATTGAAGGAAGCCAGGCTCCACGACTGTCAAGAGGAGTCAACGGCCACACCCCAGTCATATGTGTATTGCACAGATCTGACTAATATAAGGAAGTTAGTTGTATCTCTTACCAATCAATAGTGGCGATAGGACTTTTACATCCTGTAACGAAATGATTTCCTATCCATCATTAGGGATCGTAAAGAGAAAGTTATTGTAATAATTTAAGAAGGAAAAAGTAATTTAAC
>Ga0081474_131971_pt1 | contig 48668 bp, 49 predicted proteins | sample OneHunmetagenome_2_FD_70978 | JGI IMG/M metagenome (GOLD analysis project Ga0081474, IMG submission 70978) | Ferrous microbial mat communities from One Hundred Spring Plain, Yellowstone National Park, USA v2 (version 2) | ecosystem: Environmental > Aquatic > Non-marine Saline and Alkaline >... | reverse complement strand
TGTCCTTATGCTTTTGACAGGTGCAAGGTAGAAGAGCCAAAGCTAAAAGAAGTTGAGCCAGGACACTTTGTAGCGTGCCATCTTTATGATAAATCATAAAATAAATACTTACAGGGGCACGATTTTTTGAAAATTTACGTTGGTACTTCAGGTTATTCGTATTTCTGGAATGAAGGCAAACAGGATCTACTTGGGTGGTACGTTTCAAAAGGGTTTAAGACTGTAGAAATAAATTCAACTTTTTATTCTTTTCCGTCTTATGCGGCAATAAAAAGGTGGTCTAAAGTCGGTGAAGACTTTATATTTTCTGTAAAAGTAAACAGGATGATAACTCATTATACTAAGCTTGCAAACATTGATCTTTTTAAAAAATTTTATTCTAAGTTTGAACCTCTTTGGGGAAAAGTTAAGTTCTGGCTATTTCAGCTTTCGCCGTCTTTTTTATGCACGGACAAAAACGTTGAAAAGCTAGAGTCTTTTGTTAAACAACTATCGATTAAAGGGGTTCCTGTTTTAGAATTTAGAGATCCGTGCTGGTGGAAGGTTAAAAATTACATAATAAAATTAGGTTATATTTTTTGTTCAGTAAGCGCGCCTGGTTTTCCGGATGATATCGTTAACAGTCAGGGAATGATATACATGAGGTTCCATGGTATAGATGAATGGTATTCTTACGTTTACAGCGAAAAAGAGCTCAAAAATTATTATGATAAAATAATAAACAGTAGAGCTGAAGAAGCGTATCTTTATTTTAACAATGATTTAGGAATGTTAGAAAACGCTTTATTTATGCAAAAGCTTAGCGAAAAAGCATGAGAGCTTTTGTCAGCATAAACATAGAAAACAGCGAACTGATAAAGAAGATAAAAGATGTAGCGCATGAAGTTAGGAATGAAGAATACGGCATTAACATAACAAAAGATGAAAATCTGCACTTTACTCTAAAGTTTTTAGGAGAGATAAATGAAAATGAAAAAGAAGAGATAATTGATAACCTTTCTAAAATATCTTTAAAAAGCTTCAGCATTCGCTTAAGGGGACTCGGAGTTTTTCCAGATTTAAATTATATAAGGATAATCTGGATTGGTGCTGAATCGCAGGAACTGATGCAGCTTGCAGAAGAAGTTGATAAAAATACTATCGGAATAAAAAGCGATGAAAAGTTTGTGCCCCATTTGACTATAGCGCGTGTGAAGTCTGTAAGAGATAAAGCTGGCTTGAGAGACAGAATAATCAGGTTTTCCAAAATAGATCTGGGAAGTTATGCAGTAGATAAATTTTATTTAATGGAAAGCAAACTGCTACCAAAAGGACCGATATATGAACCGTTAAAGGTTTTTAATCTTGCTTGAGCAAAAGCCTTTAAAGAAATTTTATTTTAGTATATAGTTGTGAAGGTCAAGGCCATAATAGCGGTAAAGGAAGGCATGGTAAACCAGGAAGTTTCTAGTATGCTCTCCATACTAAAGGAGTACTTTGAATTATTTAGCATGCAGGATCTGCCATATGTTAAAAAGGTTGATTCTTATAAAATAATAGAAAGTGAGAACATATCATCTGCAATTACGATAGGGGGCGATGGGACCCTCCTGGGGCTTTCAAGATATTTACCTGAATATGTAGAGGTTATAGGAATAAACATGGGAGGAAGAGGCGTACTGGCCCAGATAGAAAAAGACAATCTGGGCGGATTCATTGAATCTTACCTTTCCAAGGATTACATCATTGAAAAGAGAATGAGGTTAAAAGCAAAAATATCTGACCTGGAGACAGTTAACGTGTTAAATGAGTTTTATATACAGAGAGCAAATTTCAATCAAACCCCTTTATTCTCTATAAATGTGAAAGATGTCTTTAACATAAAAGAAAAGATGGATGGACTTATAATTTCTACTCCTTCTGGATCAACAGGATACAACTACTCAAACCGGGGACCCGTTGTTGAACAGGATCTAGAACTAATGATTCTTAATCCTGTAATGCCCTTAAAGGTTCTACCCGTGATAATAGTTAAACCGTGCAAGATAAATTTTCAAATCAGCTCTCACGCTTATATAATAGCTGATGGGCAGCTAAGGTATGAAGTTTTACCGGATGAAAGCATAACAGTCTACAAAGGGGATTATTTAAGTCTCGTAAAGCTAAAGTCGTCGAGCTCTCAAATACAGAAAATACTAAAATGATTGATAAGGATCTTCTGATAAAACAGGTCAAAACTCTTGGTGGAGTTGAATACCAGAACAAAAAAATATACATGCTCTGGACAAACGAATGCAAAGACCCTGTAAAATATCTGATAAGTTTTGATTCTGACGGCTTTTCTTCTACAGAAGAAATTTTAAGAGAAATAAAGTTCAAAACTGGAAGAGAAATTCCGGTTTTGATCGGGAAAAATAGCATAATAATTGGAAAAATCATGGTTGAACTTAAAAACCTGGATAAGGTAATAAACGATGATTTTCTTAAAAAACTTCTAAAAGCAGCTGAAAAGTTTTAACCATTAAAGGGCTTTAGGACAAAATTGTTCTATGCATTAAGATAAAAAGGCTATCCCTTCCTTCTCTGTGTGTGCACGTACCCCTCCTTCTCTTTCTAAAGGAGGTCTTGGGTCTTTGCTACCACCCTACTGCCAGTGCACACACAAATTGTTCATATCCAGAAATACATATAAACCTATCTATTTTGAAACTGCAGACTACGGCGTCTGACGGTTTTATGCCCTTCTTCTTTAACATAACAGGGGTTAAGGTCGGCGGAAATCCCCTTCTGTAAGCTGTAAATGACCCCTTATAGAAAGTTTTTATCTGAATCGCTAAAGGAGATTTCTATGCCTGCAAACCTAGAATGCCAAGATCAGGGAGAAGAGGAAGCGAAAACTGCTCAGGAAAAAGTTTCAGGATAGAACGTTTGAGCTGAAACTGGATAGGAGTAAGATCTCCAGGGAAAGGCTTGAACTTTTGCTCAGGCTTTTCCTTGAGGCAAAGTGGTTCACGAACTACTTCATAGCAAATGGGATAGCCAACTTGTCTCACAGGGACTACAAGCTCAAGGCCATTCCAGTTAAGGTTGTTGACACTTTCTAGGAGCGGGAGATCTGTGCGCTATCATCACAGATGAGGCAGGTTTTGATCAAGCCTTGAAGAGGAAGGCTAGCACCACTATTGAGGTAGTAGGTTAGTGAAGACCACTGGCGTGTGCCCGAACTGTAAGTACGAGGTGAAGCCGAGCCTGTCGAACAGGAAGTTCACATGCCTCTTGTGCAACTCCACGTTTTACAGGGATGTGGCTTCAGCCTTGGTTATTCTGAAGGAGGGGCTTTGCCTGTGGGACTCAGGCGAGACGCCCAGGGATTAAAACGTATCAACGATGGCGAAATACCTCTCACGTATCCCACACGTAAGCTTATCGATGAACTGGGAAGCCACGCCCGTAAGGGCTGGCTAGTTCACTTCACTCCTTTGTTGCATTATTTTGACAACATTGCATGATACTTTTTATTCTATATTAATTTAACCAAGTTGCATTATGTAAAATTATGACTGACCAGAGTATAACAAGAAGCTGGTTAATGAATAAAACGGTTGACTTATTTTTCAGCAAGAGCCTCCTGACTGACCAGGAGAAGCAGCTGAAGAAGATGAACAAGTGCAAAAGCCATACATGTATTTTGATGCGCTTATACTCATAATACTTGCTGTAAGGGAATACTTTTGACTGTCATACAGACAGGCTGAAGGGTTTGTCAGGATGTTAGGAGAATGGGGGGGCGAAAATAATTTTCTACAAACAGATATACAGGAGGCAGAAGGAACTGAATAAACCATTAGAAGTAAAGTATAGCAAGGATAAGCCTGTAGATATAGCTATTGACTCAACAGGCATCAAGGCTTTCAACAGGGGTGAATGGATAAGGCAAAAGTGGGCAGTAAGGAAGGGATGGGTAAAGCTTCACATAACCTGCGACATAACAAATCACATAATAATAAGCGTTCAGGTAACGGATGAGCACGAAGCAGACGGAAAAGAGTTCTGCAGACTTGTTGACGGCACAAAGGACACGGTAGGAAAGATAGGTAGGGTTTTTAGCGATTCGGCATACGATTCAAGAGCCAACTTCAATTAAACTGCAAGCGTAGGAGCTGAGCCTGTAATAAAGCCAAGAATTAACTCAAGCGGAAAGGGGATCTTATGTAAGAGCACAGACAGTGAGGGAGTTTATATTAGACCCAAAGGCGTAGAAGAAGGAGCACAGGTACGGCCAGAGGTGGCAGGTAGAGACAGTGTTCTCCTCATTAAAGAGGATGATATAGGGGAAGCATTTTACATCGATACTGAACAGCGGAATAAACAACGAAATCATGTCCAAGGTGTTCACGTACAACATGGTGGAGGCTAGCAGAAATGGGTACAGGTTGTAGGCCACAGAAAGTAAAGATCGTCAGGGAACCCCTTTGATGCAGTAAAAGGTAAGACTTCAAAAATTTATGTAACAAAGGAACGGAACCAATAAATTTAAATCTGAAAATATATAATGATACTTTGTTTGGTTAAGATTGATAACATAAAAACCACATGTTCTATATGCGGACACAACCAGTGTGGAGTTATAGTTGAAGTTACGGACGGTATCGTTACGCATATCTGGCCTGATAGAAGCGATCCCATGACAAAAGGCTCAATATGCCCCAAGTCGATAGCTTCTGTACAGCTTCTTTACCATCCAGACAGGCTCAAATACCCAATGGTCAGGGATGGCCCACGGGGTTCCGGTAATTGGAAGAGAGTTACCTGGGATGAAGCCCTTGACATGATCTCGGAAAAGCTGTTAAAAATAAAGCACGAATCCGGTCCTGAAGCTATAGTCATGGCACGCGGAACTAACAGGGGTTCGTGGATAAGGCTCTTTAACAGGTTTGCAAATTCCTTTGGAACGCCCAACTGGACAGAGTCTGGTGGTGCCCAGTGCTTTACGCCGAGAAGCCTTGCACAGCAGCTTACATTTGGCGGGCTTGCTCTGGAATGGCCGGATGCAGAATTCTCAAACGCTGTGCTTGTATGGGGTGCTAATCCTCCAGCCACATGGCCTCCAAAAGCAAGAAAAATAATCGAAGCCAAATCACGCGGGGCAAAACTTATAGTGGTAGATCCAGTTATGAGCAACATCGCTTCAAAGGCTGACGTCTGGGTACCTCTCAGACCAGGAACGGATGTGGCCCTTGCAATGGGCATGATAAACGTGCTGATAACAGAAGGGCTTTATGATAAGGAGTACGTCAGCAGATACTGCGTAGGGTTTGAAGAACTGGCAAAAAGGGTTTCTGAATACACTCCAAAAAAAGTTTCAGAGATTACCTGGGTTCCGGAAGAAACGATAGAAAAAGCTGCAAGGCTTTACGCAACCAGCAGGCCTTCGTCGATAGCCATTTCCGCAACTTTTGATGAAATAGTGGACCCAATCCAGCTCGGAAGGGCAGTTTCGATCCTTGCTGCTATAACTGGTAACGTTGATGTGAGAGGAGGGAACATATTCCCTGAAACTGCAGGTCAGGTAAGCATAGATACAAACGATTTTATAATGATAGAAGATTTACCAGAAGATCTTGACAGAAAAAGGCTTGGTGCAGACAGGTACCCCCTTCTGAGCAGGTACCTCAAGATAAACTTCCCGATGGCCCACTATCCCACTGTCCTTGAAGCCATAATAAAGGGTGAGCCTTACAAGGTAAGGGCCCTTTTCATAATGGGCGGCAATCCTGCCCTTTCAATTGCAAATTCAGAAAGAGCCGTCGAAGCGTTAAAAGAGGTCGAGTTTATCGCCGTTGCCGACCTTTTTATGTCAAAGACAGCCGAGTTGGCTGACATAGTGCTTCCAGTTGCAAGTTGGCTAGAATATGATGGACTTGCTGATTCTGCACAGGCAACATATGGTCATTTGAGAATCAGGCAAAAGGTGGCAACTGTAGGGGAGGCCAAATCTGATACGTGGATAATGATTGAGTTGGCAAAGAGGATGGGTCTCAAAGGTTTCTGGAATTCTGAGGAAGAATACCTTGATTATATACTTAAACCCACAGGTTATACGTTTGAACAGTTGAAGGAAAAGGGGGCATAATATACCATGAGCCGCAAATAGGCAAAAAGTTGGAACTGGGATTTAATACACCATCCCATAAAATAGAACTTTATTCAAATAGGTTAAAGGAATGGGGTTATGATCCGCTTCCTTTCTACAGGGAACCATTTGAAAGTCCTTACAGCACACCAGAGCTGGCTAAGAAGTACCCATTTGTTTTAACCACGGGAAGAAGAGTGTCCACATACTTTCACACTGCACATAGAAATGTGCCTGCTCTCAGGGATATATATCCCGAGCCTGTTGTTGAAATAAACGAAGATACAGCGAGGGAACTTGGAATATCCGACGGTGATACAGTAAGGATTGAGACTGCTCATGGATTCGCCGTTATGAAAGCCAAACTCACTCAGGGAATTCATCCCAGAGTTGTTGCGGCGCAGCACGACTGGCCGGGTCTTGCGAACGACAACCGTTTGACTGACAATCAGGCCTGTGCAGAAGGCATAGGAAGCACAACCCTAAGGGGTCTTTTATGCAACATAAGGAGGGAAGGATGATGCATTACGCTATGGTCATAAATCTGGGAAAATGCGTGGGATGCAACGCCTGCACCGCTGCGTGCAAAATAGATAACGCTACAGGGTTCGGCGTCAAGTACGGCAGGGTTGTAGAAGTTGAAACGGGCAAGTTTCCGGATGTAGAGAAGCTTTACGTTCCCCTTCTGTGCATGCACTGTGAAGACCCTGAATGTCTGAAAGTTTGTCCGACAAAAGCTACGTTCAAAACAGAAGACGGCGTGGTTCTTATAGACAGGGATAAATGCATGGGATGTAGGTACTGTGTCGTTGCTTGCCCGTTTATGGCAAGGTTCTTTTATGAAGATTCAAAAAGGCCTCAGGGGCTCCCCAGGATGGACAAGGAAGACGAAAGGTTAGGCACTGTAGAAAAGTGTGACCTTTGCATCGATCGCGTAAAAGAAGGACAGAACCCGGTTTGCGTTGATACCTGTCCATATCAGGCAAGGATTTTCGGGGATGCCGATGATCCTGAAAGCGAAGTTCACAAGCTCATACAAAGCGGCAGAGCAAAAACACTCAAGGAAGAAGAAGGCTTTGGCGCTTCGGTCTACTACATCTGGTGGTAAAAAAATGAAGCCATTTAAGCAGAACGAATTCGGCAAAAGGGTTGCTGCTGACTTCTTTTTGAGTGGAACCGGTTCTTCAATGTACATCGTTTATTTCCTTTCAGCCTCAATCGCGGGTTTTAAGCTGAACTCAGCCATTTTGCTGGCAGGCCCTGCGCTCATTCTGGCTGGACTGGTTCTCCTGTTTTCAGAACTGGGAAAACCTTCAAACTTCTGGCGTTCTGTTGCAAACTACAGGACATCTTGGATGGCCAGAGGAGCGATCTTTAACTTTTTTACGTTGAGGCAGGGTTTGGAATACTGCTCGCGGAATCTTTAAGATCTTACAGTTTTCTACCATGGATTGACGCTACGGGATTTGTGATAGCTCTGCTGGTGCTTGTTTACCCCGGTATGCTGCTGCGCGCGGTCAAGGACATACCTGCGTGGAACTCGGCCAGCACGCTTGCAGTTACGCTCATCTTTGCCCTTTCAGGTGGCGGGGCCGCTGTTATTTTAGCCTCTGCTTTTATCCAGCCACAGGCATTACCTGAAGAGCTCGTGGCTGTAATGGTCCTGAACGCTTTTCTTATAATCTCTGGGGAGCTTTACTTGAAAGCGCTGAGATCGCTGGGGAGCAAAAAAGAAGGAGCAGACTTGTCATATAAAGAAATGCAGAAAAAAGGAGGTGTTCGTACCCTGATGTTTTTAGACATGATCTCCCTTGTTCTCTATATAATAGCGTTCTTTTCTGCGGGCGCTCTTCAGTATGTTATTGCTTTTGCGGGCAGCATGTTAACGCTTTACACAGTGTACCTATTCAGGGTCAGGTTGCTGGAAGCTGGATATCACCAACCATTAATAACGAAAAAATTTATCGATTCTTTAAAAAATAAGGCTTAAAAAATCATTCAGCGTTTGTTTCTTTTTGCCCATCTTGGAATCAGGTTTACTATGAGGTTCAGCAGGATAGCAACTACTGTAGCAAGGACTATTGGGCTTATTATTGCCGCCCTAAGGTATGATGGTATCGAAGAAAATACAAACGCGGGTACGGAAGAAATGCCAAGCCCAAGAGCCAGAGAAATCGCGACTATAAGCATGTTCTTGTCTGTCCATTCCATCTGAGAAATGATCCTCAGTCCGGTAATAAGCAGCATGGAATATATTATTATAAAGGCTGATCCCAGTACTGCTGGAGGTATTGAAACTATGAAGGCGCCTATCTTTGGGATAAGGCCCAGTGCGATCAGCAGAATTCCGGTTGCTGTGAAGACACGCCTTGCCCCAACCCTTGTTATCTGTAGAGCCCCAACGTTTTGCGCGTATGTAGTGGTGCTCATACCACCTATCAGTAAAGATATAAATGATCCGACGATTTCTCCAGTTAGCCCCTTCCTTATCCTGGCGTCATCTATCTTTACGTTGTCAAGAGCGCCAACTGTATAGTACACTCCAACAGCCTCTGTAACTAACATCAGAGTGGCAATGAAAACAGCCAGAAAAGCAATTTCGATGCCCTGCACAGAGATTGTGGCTCCATACCTTATAAAAAAAGGCACAGGAATAGCAAAAGCCGGGTATGAAACGACCTTTGACAGGTTCATTATACCAAGTCCGTACGAAGCGATTGCCCCTATAACGAGACCTATCAGTATAGAACCGAACCTTAAAATGCCTTTTTTGAATATAAGTATCAGGGCGAGTATGGCAAATACTGTAATTGCAGAAGCTATGTTAGATCTGAAGGTATAATGTCCATTGTTCAGGAGACCCACAGCTGCGCCTATCAAAACAACGCCTATTATGGTTATCAGCGTTCCGTAAACCTGAGGTTCGCGTATCAGCACAAGAAGGTACTCAATGATGCTTTTTCTTCCACCGCTTGACGGTATAAATGGAATGAGAAGAATTCCGATTATTATTACAGAGATCATTGCTGCTACTAAAAACGATGAGAAGCTTATCCCGAGAGCGGCTAGGGTAATGCCGACACCTGTAATCGATGCCCCTATACCCTGAGCAATAGGCAACCTTAGAAGGATGGCCGATTGAAGAAGCGTCGTTATTCCTGAACCTATCAGCACTGCCTGAATAAGGTATATTGTGTTAGCAGCAGGTAACTTGAAAGCTACCCCAAGGATCACTGGAAGCGCGAAAACGCTGTCCATAACAAGAAGCTGCTCAAATCCATATAGTAAGTAGCTCCAGATGGACAGTCTGTCTTCAAAATGATAGTAAAGCGGAGTTTCTGTTTTTTGCAGTTCTTCTGACATTAATTTTATTTAAATTTACCATAATATAAAACTTTTTATGCTATGTTGGGTGCTGTTAACTTAAGCTCAAGGTTTATTTCTAGCGGGGCCCTATTTCTGGCAAATGATTGCGCAAACCAGAAAAAGGACCCCAACAACAATTATCTTCTATGCCTTATTTCTCAAGTTTGAGTTTAAGAAATGCGTCCCATGTTCTTGAACCTATAATAAAGAGGAGCCATGTTGCCATATGGAAGTGGATACAGAAATATTCTCTGTACTGAATTCTTTTGATGTAAGTATAAAAGATGTTAAGGTTGTATTCATAGATGAGACTGAAATAAACGTTGGAGGGAAGAAAGCATGGTTATGGGTTGCGTTTGAGCCGAACCTCAAGCATTCCTTTCTTTCCGCATTAGCTGGCACCAGAACTCACTGGATGCATATTATTTCATCATAAGGCTGATTAAAAAGTACGGAAAGAAGTAAATATACACTGATGGAGATTTGTGGTATGATGCGTGCAGGTGGGCCGGAGTTGATCACTTGTGATTAAAGCCTGAAGAACCTCATAGAGAGGATGAATGAGTACATTAAGGACAGAGGCTTTTGACGACCTTTTCCCTACCAGAAAGTTCAGGTTTAAAACGATAAAGAACTGGATCACTTCGTTTAAATTCTTCTACAACTTTGTGTTTACGAACGAAGACCTTGGGCACGCGCCTCTCTCTGACGACCTTTTGCCTGAATGGTTGAGGGTCATTTAATTGATAATAAGCCTTAGGTGATCAAGGCGAGCTAAAGTTAACAGCACCTAATTTACTATATCTTTTCCCAGAGGTTTTCCCCAGATCCGTAAACTGGCAGCGCCCTTGAAAACTTGTCGATCAAGGGCTTTAGCTCTTCCCATTCATCCTGGCTTATCGGAACAATTCCTGTGTCCTGCCTGATCCTCTTCATAAGATCCTGTGAGCTCTTGCACCCTTCCTCTGTTTTTGGAATTATAAACCACATATACACTATAAGAGGCGTGAACTTCATGGGTCTTGACTGCGATCCCATGAACTCCATGACAAAGAAGTCGCCTGTCTCAGCGGCTTCTGAAAAAGAAAGCTTTTTGAAGTAAGAGTATATCAAGGCCGTTGGGAGGAAAAGTGCTTCAAAAAGGTTCTTCATGATCTGGGCGTTGGTTACAGTGACAGAGCCCTGTCCCTTTACAGAGCCTAACAGGTCTGCGGCCTGATCCCTGTTCAGAAAGTTTGCCTGTTCTCCGTACCTCTTAAATATCTTTGGAAGTGGCCTGTCAAGCATCCCTATCCCATATACCTTCCTCAACCTATTGAAGAAGTCATTCCCGTAATATAATACATATGGTTAGCAGCTCAAAATAACTTACCAATAATTTTTTATCAGCCACCTTATTAAATATTCCGAAAAATGAATTTCAGTCCTAAAGTTTTTATAATAGTTTTCAAAAATAAACAGTATGATATGCCCCGTTTGTGGGGCTTCAAATCCTGAAGGTTCTACTTTCTGCATGGTATGTGGGAGCAAGCTTCAGAGTTTAGTGGCCTCCTCAAGCGTATTGAAAAAGTACGAGATATATGCAGACAAAGGAAACATAGAGTTTCGTAACGAGGATAATGTTTCCGAAATAACCATAAAGAAGTCGGGGTTCCTGGAAAACGAACATCTGATCCTTGAATCTGGAACAGTTATAGGTAAGATAAACGAAGATAAAGTATATGATGGTGCAAGCAGCACGCTTATCGCCACCATAAAGAGCCCAAACTTAAAGCCAACCCAGAACATATTGAAAAACTTCGTGAACTCAACGATGAGCGCCCCTACAGGAATCACCGTTATAAGGTCTTACTGGATAGAAGATGCATCGGGAAACGTTCTGGCAAAAACAATAGGAGAAAAAGTCAACGGCAACTTCCTGAATTCTATCCCTTACCTCACTTACAGCATAGTGGATGAAAAAGAAACGATAGCAAAGGTTGAACCCAGAACCAGCATGGTTAACGTTAACTTTTTACACCTCAGGTACCATCTTTACATTTACTTGAAAAAGCTTCAGCCTGTTATTTTAGCATCTCTAGTTTATGCTATAAAAAGGGGTGACGATACATGGGGATGGCTGTACGTCGGTTATGGAGGTGTATGATGCTCTTTGATTGACGAGATTTTTAAAGAAGGAGATAAACACGCAGCTCTTGCTAGAGCGTTCTACAATGTTGATAAAAAAGATCTGAAGAAGAGGCAAAAAAGGCTCTCGATAAATACAATAAAGCTCACCAGAAAGACCATCAAACCCGCAGTATTATTTTAAAGTAGGAGACCTTTTTATGAAGACCGGCAGGCCACAGGAAGCCCTGGAACAGTTTGACAAAGCCTTGGAAATAAAGCCCGATTCAGCAAACTATCATACAGCTAAAGGTACAGCGCTCAACGAACTTGGAAGATACCAGGAATCTCTTGAAGAGCTTGACAGAGCATTATCCCTGAACCAAAAGAGCAGCAACGCATTGTTACAGAAGAGCATAGCTTTAAAAAACATCGGAAGGCTTGATGAATCTCTATCTTCTATCAATTTAGCTATACAGTATTTCCCGAGGTATGCAGGCTTGGAATCAATACTCGCTTACTACTATGAAATAAAGGCCGGAGTGCTGATGATAATGGGAAGTTTTGGCGAAGCCCTTTCAGTTCTCGACGAAGCCGAAAAGATAAGCCCGGTTAACAGGAAAGGATACGACACATGGAGGTTGATGAGGGCCAACCTGCTGAACCTTAACGGAAGGTACCAGGAAGCGCTAGATGAGTTCACTTTTCTTTTAAGCTTTAGCCCGAACAATGCCTTTTTTCACTACGGTAAAGCAATAGCTCTTGAAAATCTTGGAAACTACAGCCTTGCAAAGGTTTAAATAGAAAATGCTTACCAGCTAGACCCCACCAACCAGCTTTTTAAGACTGCAAGAGATAGGATAGAAAAACAGCAAGCCCAATAATTTTATTAAAATGAAACTGACCTCCTCACCGCCCTGAACAGTAGATCAAAAATTTTTATATGAATTTATGATGAATTTGTTATACTCATACATTATAATGGTCATGCTGCTTCAGTTTGTTCCATATAGCCTGTCTGCACAAGCTTAAAAAACAAGCATTATCTATAGATTTTTCCGTGTCTCAAAAATATTAATGCACTTTACCATTATTAGATCGTAGAATTGTGTATGGTTTGCAAAAGCGGCAAAACGCCATCTTTCGCTAAAAATTTTGATCTACTGGTAAGTGCGGGGTAGTTCACTCCAGCATAATGTGATTATTCTTTTTAGGTAAGCTTTTATAATATACCTTTTTAATCTTATATTAGAAAATTGCAAACACAACAGAAAAAATATGAAAGCATAGCATATGTTTTAGATTTTAAACTAAATTCTGAATCATTAACTATAAAAGGAAAAAGAGGCACTATTATACAGGCAATAGGGGGAGATTACTTTATGTTGCTCGAGTTATTGGGTATCCCTGGCGTAAATTATGTTATATTAGAAAAGTTAAATATAAGTAAAGATAGAAGAGAAAAGGTTCTCAGCGTACTTGGAAAGCTAAAGTATGAAAGCCTTTCATCAATAGCAAAAAACGCTTTACCTCAAGCTGTAGAAACAATTGTAAAAGAAAACGAGCAGAGGTTTGTTAATTTTTTTAATACAGCCATGCCGGTTACGCCGAGATTAAATTCTTTAGAACTGATACCGGGCATTGGAAAAACTTTAATGGGCGTCATATTAAAAGAAAAGGAAAAGAAGCCTTTTACAAGTTTTAAGGATATAGAAGAACGGGTTGGTTTAAAAGACCCTGCTAAAAAAATTGCAGAAAGAATTTTAGAAGAACTTAAAGGTAATCAGCAAATATATCTTTTTGTTAAACAATTTAAAGAGTGATTGTAAATAAACGTTTAATATTTACAATTTAAGTCCTTTTTTGTGAATTAAATAGGTGGTTTGATTGAACGAACTTGAAATAATAGAAAAGATACGCAGCATGTTCGAGGTTAAAGATTATCCGTTAACAGATGATGTAGCTTATTTGCCTAATGGATGGGCGTATAAAGTAGATATGCTTGTTAAAAGTACTGATGTTCCTGAAGGCATGAGCGGTTATCAACTTGGACGCAAGTCCGTTGCAGCAGTACTTTCTGACCTTTCAACTAAGGGCATTAGTGCAAAGTTTATGATGCTAAGTTTTGCTTTCCCGGAAGGAATAAACAATGAATACATAATTGAGATTTTAAAAGGAATCAAAGAAATGACAGATAAGTACAAAATAACACTTATAGGCGGTGATGTAAACAAGGCTAATGATTTAATAGCAGATTGTATAATAATGGGCAAATATAGAAGAAAGGTTCTAAGAAGTGGTGCACGTATTGGTGATAAAGTATATGTTGTTAGAGATTTTGGGTTAACGGCTATTGGTTTAGATTACCTTATTAATAAAAAAAAGATTACTAATGAAAAATTAAAGATTTTAGCCTTAAAAGCCGTTTATGAGCCTGATCCTCAAGTTAACTTTAATATAGATGTTATAAATTCAGGTTGTGCGACAGCATCTATGGATTCTAGTGATGGTTTAGCATATACCCTTAACGAAATTGCTGAGCAAAGTAAAGTTAAGATCGTAGTTAACAATTATCCAATGAGTGAAGAAATTAAAAAATTAATTATGTTAGAAGGTAGAGATCCTTTAAAGGATGCTCTTTACGGTGGAGAAGAATATCAAATGGTCTTTACTGTTGATCCTAAAAAAGAACCCCTTCTGAAAAGGCTTGTAAGAAAACATAAAGTTAAAATTTTCAACATTGGAACGGTTGTAGAAGGTAAAGGTGTTTATTTAAGTAATGGTGATAAAGTAGAAAAGAAAGGATGGGTTTTTACTTTTTAACCCATTCTATCTTTAATGATTATCTTTTCAACTTCCTTTCTAAAATATACCCATTCTCTTCCAACCTTTTTTCTTGAAAGTTCACCTTTATCGTACATTCTCCTGAGATACGTAGAAATTATTGGTAATTTAACACTTACATTGAACCGGTCTTCAAGCATGCTAAGCACGTCTTTTGAAGTAAACCCGGTAAGAGGAAGTGTGTTTATTAACTGTTTTATTTTACTATAAAGGTCTTTTTCATATTCTTCGTCTACGTCTCTTTTATCATTATTTTCTGAAGATGAAGAAAGAAGGTCATAAAGCTCTAGAAGTCTTAAAACTTTATTTTTTTCTATATTTCCCTCTACCTTAAAAGAGTATCTAGCACCATTCTCATCCTCAAACTCAAGCTTTATGGCCTTTTTTGGCAAATCTCTGTTTTTTGTTATCAGACTTTTAAAAATAAATATGTTTGGTAATTTTTGTTAACAAGTTATCAAAATCACTACTAGCAGATTATTACCTTAACTTCATGTTAACTACATTAAATTAACATTAATTAATTAAATTGTTTGCAGACGCTCCAGTGGAAATATAGGGGTTGTTTTACAGTTAATGATTGATAATAAACCTGCAATTGCTCCAGTGGAAATATAGGGGTATCAAATCACGTAATAAAATTTAGTTTATTAACAATAATTTAACTCAAATAAACTGGAGTTACACCCCATGTCTTCTTTTGCTTCTTCTCTATCTTTCTTTTTTGATTGTTTTTATTTTTTATAAAAAAGAATTTACTATTGGTAAATTTGTTTTTATATTTATCTTTTTAATTTCTTTTATAAAATAATATATTTGTAAAAAAAGATGCAGAAGAAATCATGGGGTGTAGGGTTTATTGTCTGAATTTCTTGATGATATATTTAACAAAGTAGCATCAGGTAAATCAATTTTTAAAAAACGTGAAGTTCTTAATATAGATTATATACCAGAAAGAATACTATTTAGAGAAGAACAGATAAAAAAGATCGGAGAGACACTATCTCCTGTTATAAAAGGAGCTAAGCCTTCAAACCTTTTACTTTATGGAAAAACAGGAACCGGAAAAACCATGGTGGCAAGATATGTTATGAACAAACTTAACGATTATATAAAAGACAACCATACAGTTTTTGCTTATCTTAACTGTAGAATAAACGGCACTCCTTATAGAGTTTTAAGCGAAATTGGAGAACGTGTTGGAGTGGAAATCCCCTTCACTGGATTATCTTTAAGTGAAGTAGAAAAAAGAATATTTGAAAATTTAATTGATAATGGTATAAAATTGGTTCTTATTCTTGATGAAATAGATTTTTTGGTTAATAATGCTTCTAAGAGGGATATAGGAAATGACATACTTTATCAATTTACTAGGTACGATAGTATATATAACACAAAGGGTACCAAAAGCTTTGTTGCAATAGTGGGAATCTCAAACGATTTAAAATTCATGGAATATCTCGAAGGAAGAGTTCAAAGCAGCTTAAGATCAGAAGAAATACTTTTCCCACCATATACAGTAGAGGAAATAAAAGAAATATTAAAAGACAGAGTAAGAGAAGCATTTATCGAGAATTCAGTAAGTAATGAAATAATAAATCTTATCGCCGCATATTCAGGCAGTGAACACGGTGACGCTAGGAGGGCAGTTGATCTTCTCAGAGTATCTGGAGAGCTTGCCGAAAGGGAAGGATCTATAAAGATCGAAGATAAGCACGTTCATGAAGCCCTTAAAAACATAGAAAAAGATAAAGTACAAGAGGCCATATCTTCTTTACCCGTACAAGAAAAAGCCGTTATATACTCAATCGCAAGCTTTCCAAACGGAGAAACAACCGGTCACGTCTATCTTAAATATCAAGAGGTATGCAATCAATTAGGATTACAGCCATTGACACAAAGAAGAATAAGCTCTATAATAAACGAGCTAGATATGTTGGGTTTGGTTTCAGCCCCAATAATAAATAGGGGTAGGCATGGTAGATCTAAAAAAGTTGAACTAACAATAGATAAAAACCAAATAATAGAAGCATTAAAAAGCGATGAAGTTTTTAAACTATTGCTTAACGCTGTTTAAAATTTCATTTATTTTCATTAATGTTTCTGTAGGAACTATTTTTTTCCATCCAAGAAGATAAGTTCTTATCTCTTCAGGAGTCTTAGGCATAATGTTAACAAGTTGTATAGCATAATCTTCTTCCAGACCAACCTCTTTTTCAAGTGACTCCATAAGTTTTTTTGCCTGTTCACCGTTTAGCTTTGAAAAAACGTTAACATATTCAAATGTTCTTCTTTGCAATTCATCCATGTCGCTCGTGGATTGCATTAAGATATCTTTAGCCTCATGTATGGTTATTTTTTTACTTTTTATCATTCTCATTTAAGCTTTCACCTTTGAACGGAAGAACATGATCAAGTCTTGTGTAAAGTATTTTCTTTTTATCGCCCACTTGAACCTCTACAACCAGGGATCTTTTTCGAACTTCAATTACCTTACCCACACGCCCTTGGAATCTTCTATGCGGCATACCTTTTGGTTGTGAAGGGTCGATTTTGATAACAACTTTATCTCCATTTTTAAAATCATTTAAAAGATAAGAGAGTCCTCTCTTGTTTTCTAATGTTAATAACTTACGGGTTTTTCTCCTATAACCTTTATAATGTGGCATATGTCGAAAGATAATAAGAATATCTATATAAAAATTTACCTGAACATACTATTTTTCTTTCAATGATAAGAGGATTTATCGACATTTTAAACTAGCAAAATTAAGCATTTAACACTTTGTACGCTTTTGTTATATTTACTAATTTCGTTTAAATGTAGTTGGTTGGAATGCATTTCAGTTAACAATTTTTTTGATCAAAAGGCTATAGTGAATAACCGCGTTTACATTAAAAGATCATTAATAGAATCCCTATTAACTTTATTACAATAAACGGAAGAATGACGCCTCCAAGTCCGTAAATAAGAATATTTTCTAAGTATATCCTTCTTGGAGATTTTGGTTTGAACGATATGCCTTTAATAGCTAAGGGGATAACCATAGAAATTATTATGACATTGTAAATCAGCGCAGAAATAACTGCAACATGTAAAGGCAAATGTAAAATATTAAGAATTCTAGCCACACTTAAGAAGCTAAGCAAAGCAGGTAGCACCACAAAGTACTTTGATACATCATTAGCGATAGAAAATGTTGCTAATGATCCCCTCGTTATAAGTAGCTGCTTTCCTAACTTAATAACATCGATTATTTTTGAGGGATCTGATTCTAAATCTATCATATTGGCAGCTTCCTTAGCAACTTCAGTACCAGTATACATTGCAAGACCAACATTTGCCCTTCCAAGAGCTGGCGCGTCGTTAGTACCATCGCCAACCATGGCTATAGTTTTCCCTTTACTCTGTTCTTCAAGCACTTTTCTGTATTTATCTTCAGGCTTAGCCTGAGAAATTACTTTTTTAATACCTACTTCAGAAGCAATTATCTGTGCTGTTATAGGATGATCTCCAGTTACCATATAAGGTTCTATACCCATAGATTTAAGGGCTTCAATCTGTTCTTTGACGCCCTCTTTTAAAACATCTTTGAGTTCAAGAAGTCCTATTATTTCATCTCCTACTGCTACAGCTAAAGGTGTCCCCCCTTCTCTAGCAATTTTTTCAAGTTTCTCATCAAAATCAGGAGGAGCATGGAAGATCGTCCTCATGACATCGGGAGCTCCTTTAAATATGGGCATCTTTTCATTTAAATAGGCTCCATAAAAATCAGATTTTCTAATAAGCCTTATTTCTTTATAAATCTCTTTTCCGGGCAACCTTAACCCCTTATAATAAATGCCGCTTTTCCTAGTTTTTGCAGAAAATTCTTCATATGATGACATTATGGCTTGATCTATTTCGCTTGGCACATAGTTTTTGCTTTGCAGATATCTAAGAATAGCTTTTCCTTCTTGGGTATCATCTTGTATTGAAGAGAGAAATAGAGCTTTAGCTACATCTTCTTCTGTATAAGAATTAAGCGGTATTATTTTAACCGGCTCTCTTCTACCCAAAGTTATGGTACCGGTTTTATCAAGCAATACCACATCAATATCACCAGCTGCCTCGATCGCTTTTCCAGATTTTGATATAACCTTTATTTTCCACAGCCTTGCTAATCCTGATATACCAATAGCTTCTTCCAAAGCACCTATAGTAGTAGGGAGCAGGCAAACATAAAAACCAAGCAGTATAGGTAGGCTTAAAGAATAACCCAAAAGCCTGATTGTAACGCCTAATGAAAAAACTACTAAGCTCAACAAAAAGGTTATCCCATAAATTAAAGCATCAAGCTGCTTTTCACTCTCACCCTTGGGCCTTTTTGTTTTTTCAATCATTCCAGCAATTCTGTATACATACGATTCTTTAAGGGTTTTAGTAACCTTAACTTTAATCCAGTCGCTTACAACTTTACTGCCAGAAATTACTTCATCGTTTACATATTTTATTACAGGCAAAGATTCCCCAGTAACTAAAGATTCATCTATGGCGGCCGCTCCTTCTACAATTATTCCATCAAGCGGTATTATTTCGTTCTCTTTAACTAAAATTATATCGCCTGCCGAAACGACATCAGGAGGAACGTATACTTCAGAACTTTCAGATGTTATTTTTCGCACAGATAGATTTGATGTTACATTCAAAAGTGACGTAGCTGTAAGTTTTGCTTGGTGTTCTGAGTATGAATCGGCAAACGCGCCGAACCAGACCGTTGCAAATATCAATAATGCTATAGATAAATTGAACGGCGTAATTTCTTTCATATAAAACACATAGATTATAGTTATTACAAAAGAAATTTCTGTAAGAAGCAAAACCGGATTTTTTTTAAGATATACTGGGGAAAGTCTGGTTATCGAATTTTTTAATATCTGAAGATAATCTCCAAGCTCCAAAGTACGTCACCCTATTGAAAGCGGGCCTAAAGCTAACAACGGTAGAATTGAAATTATGACAAGTAAAAATATGAAAAATACTAAAGAAAGTGAAAAATAAACAGAATCTATTCTCAAATCTGTTTCAGTAAAACTTATTTCTTTACTCGCTAATGAATCACTTATTTTTATCATAAAGTAGATAGGAACATACCTTCCTAATAGCATAAGAATTCCTGTTAAAATATTTAATGAGTTAATGTTACCTGTTACGCCATAAAAATCCGAACCGTTGTTTACACTAGCAGAAACAATTTCCCAAAAAAGCTTGGTAAATCCATAACCCGGTGAGAAATTAAACGCCCTTAAAGCAAAGATAGCTATAGGTATGGCTGTTAAAACTATCGCAAAATGAAAAATATAACCCAAAACGGCATATTCTATTTCTTTGCGTTCTAGTTTATAGCCAAAAAGTTTTGGCATTCTACCGCTCATTAAAGCCGTAAAAAATATTGTTATGATGATTATAAGTATTAATGAAATAAAGCCAGTACCAACGCTGCCAGGCAAAGCATCACCCAACATAAGTATGATAAAAACAGCAAGCTGTATAGGCGATAATAGCTTGAACATAAAAACAGCAGCTCCTGTATTAGTAGCTATTGATGAATAAAAAAGACTTAAAGAACCATAACCGCCTAGAGCTGCAGGCATCGATTTGTTAAAAAGAGGGTATGAGTTTTCGAGAAGTATCAAGTTAAAGGTAAAGTAAAAAATTAAAACGACCAAAAAAACGGAAATGCTCAGTTTAATATTTTTAGTAATTAAGCTTATTAAAAAAATAAGCGAAAACGGCAATAAATTTAGAACTATTATGTCCAAAAAAGCCGTTATTGAGTTAGGCATAAGAACTCCTGCAGCAATACCTTGTGTGATATAAGAACCACCGTTGTTACCTAGCAAAGTAATAGCATTGTAGATACTTAAAGGGGCATCCTTAATTCCTTGTGAATATGAAAAAGGAAAACCAAATGTGACGCCAAAAAAATTGTACAAGACAGTAATTATAAAAACTGCTGCTGCAAGCAATAAAATGCTATTTAAAAAATCAACATAAAAGTTACCAAACGTTTTATAAAAAAGGGATCTAAAAATAGCTACAGCAACTGAAAGACCAGTGGCAGGAGCTACAAATTGCAAATACACAAGGCCCGTTGTTTGCACCAAATACGGTAATTGCTGATTTATAAAATGTTGCAAGTTTGTATTTGTGATATACGATGTGATTATATTGAACCATAAGTAGTGATTATGTGATGTGATATAACCGTACCATATAATCACTAATGTGATCACAGCTGAGAATAAATTAACTAACATCAAACTAAAAAAGTATTCGTTGGCGCTCATATTCCATTTAAAAAAATGTGAAAAAACAGAAATTTGTTTTAAATCAAAGAATACCCGATACATAACTAGAGCTAAGAAGTATGAAAATATAATACTAATGATATAAGGGTATATGAACCAAATAACGTAACTGTCTATTGCTATGCTCAATAGATATCACTTAGGTATTGTCGACCTTTATCATCTATTATGTATTTATAAGGTTTGCTTTCGTTTATTTTTTTCAAATACCCTTCTTTGTTGAGATATGATAACATTCGAGACGCATGTTCTCTTGTGATGTTAAACTTTTGCATCACATCACGTGCTGATATAGGTACAGAGCTAGCAATCTTTAATATTTCAATTTGAGTTTTATTTAACTCATTTTGCGCTTTAGGGTTTTCTATAGGTGTTTCTACTCGATCAGTAAGATTTAAAGAATTGATGTCACTTTGTATTTTATTTTTAATTATGTATTCCTTTGTGATATCATTAAATATTTTATATTCTTCTTTCATTTTGTTTAAAAAATGAAAAATCAATAAGAGGGTTAATATTGATATAATTAATGAGAATAATGATATTAATGTGCTTATTGGTGTGATGATCATGATCAAACGGAATAATATCATGTGATTATATAAACATTAGTTTTTAAATTTATGATAAATTATAACGTAGCTTAATTATTTTAAAAAGTTAAGTCATACTCTAAATGTTTAAACTATACAAAAATGTATAGTATTGTATGAGTAATAATCATAGGAATGAAACAAAAAACATTTTAGAAAAAATCATAAATAATTCATGTATTACAGAATTAGAATTTTTGGCATTAATTAGTAAAAAAACTACAAATCAATCCTATGAATTGTTTAATAAATATAAAAAACTTAGTAAATTTTATAAAAAATCATCAGGAGAAAAATCTACGATAAAGAGACGCGCAGCCAAAAATATAAAAGCTTGTCTTTTGACTCTTATCCTTTTTTTAACGCTTGGAATCATCAATGAAAAAAATTTATTACAGTTAAAAGAAATAAGCGACATGCTTAAGGATGTATTAGAGGTAGAAAATGAAGAAATTTACCTTAAATTGGATATATTATTAGATACTATTATTAAGGAACTTTTTTAACCTCTTTGCATATTTTGTTAAATTCGTTTCCTCCTTTTTCTTTTTCTAGTAAATTACCTATGACAATACCATCAGCTCCAGCACGTGCAATTTTTACCGCTCTTTCTGCATCAGTTATTCCTCCGCCTACCAGAAGCAAACCATTGAACAGTTTTTTGCTTAAGCTTATAGTCTCGTTAGATATCGGTGTAGATGTGCCTGAACCGCCTTCTAAATATACAACTTTTAATCCAAAATGTTTTGCTGCCAACACATAAAGAGAAATAAGCTCAGGAATAGAAGGTATGGGTCTTACATGACCTATATGTGATACTGCACTGTCTGAGTTTGTAACAATATATCCAGTTGGTATAGTTTCTAATTTATATCTTTCAATCAATGGAGAAGCCAAAACTTGAGCATCTATGATATAATATGTTACGTCTGAATTCATTAACATCATATACAATATTGCATCGGCCTTCTTTGAAACAGCATTAATGTTGTTTGGAAATATTATAACTGGCAGCCTAGTCTTCTTTTTTATACAATCAATGGTCCTGTCAAGATCTTCCTGTGCTATCAATGTAGAACCCCCAACAAGAAAAGCATCTACCAAGCTTTTATCGACTTCAGACAGCCTTTTTTCTGTTTTAGCTACATCAAAAAAGTTAACTGGATCTAATAGTGGAAAGCAAAGCCTATTATTTTTTCTACTGTTAAGAAGCATCTGGTAAACAGACAATTTTTCCATCTGTACCTAAATAAGACATTTATAGGTATAAAAACACTATCTGTTAAAGCTCTCTTAGTGCAGGCAGACCAAGAACGTTCATAAGATCAGAAACAATCAATTTGTATGCATAAACAAGCCCCAGCCGTAAAATTCTCAATTTTATGTCTTTTTCATCGAGTACTCTTTTCTTTTCATAAAAAACATTAAAACTAAAAGCCAATTCGTGAGCATAGTTAGCAAGAATAGAAACCGACATTGATGAATAAGCCTTTAATAAGTAATAATCATATTTGCTCATATAAAGCAGTAAGTTCTTTTCCTCTTGGCTGAGGTTGACCTCGTTTGATTGATAGAATTCTTGATTAGCTTTTTCAAGTATTTTAGAAGCCCTTGCATAAGTATATTGAATATATGGTCCAGTATCACCTTCTAGCTTAAGGGCATCGTCTATATCAAAAACTATCTGTTTCCCAAGATCGGGCCTTAGGAGCGAATATCGTATTGCAGCAATTGCAACTTTAGAAGCCGTATCTTCTTTGTCAGAAAGGAGCGAATTTCTGTTATTTATTAGATTAATCGCAGCAATTTTAATGGCATCCATTAAATCGTCCAGATTATAATAAATCCCGCTTCTACCTGACATATGAACAAACTCTTTTTCAACTTTACCTTTAACGATTTTTTCTGCTGTGTTTTTTGAAAGTGCAACTAATCCATAAGCTATAACTTTATATTCTTTAGATGCTGATAAAGCCTTTAAAGTTTCTTTTATAAGATTTTGCAAAGGCAACTGTCTTTGATCTATAAGTATATACGCTTCATCCGCGGGGGTGTAAAGCCCCTTGACTTCGCCTGATAGTGAAGTCGTATAGACATCTGTACCATCTGGTTGTTTAGAAAAAACACGGTAATAAAATTCATCAGGTATTAAACCAAGTTTCCACGCTGCATAAGTAAGATCTTTAGCAGTATAAACTGCTGTTCCATCGCTCCTTACAAGTATTTTCTTATCTAAAAGAACCCAGCAATTTTTATGCTTACCTTCTTTTATAAACTTTACAAGCCCTTTTTCTTTCAAGAGTTCAAACATTTTTTTCCAATAACCACCGTGTACAAAATGACTTTCCCAGTTAAGTATGTCATATCTTGCCCCAACATTCCATGTACTCTTTAGTTGTTCTCTTACAATTTTTTCTATTATAGGCCTTGCAAAATTGTATATGTCGCCCCCCTCTTCAAGGTCTTTTAATATTTCACTTCTTTTTTTCTTTAATTCTTCGTTTTCTTCAATGGCTTTATTAGCATTAACGTAAACAACATCTCCGCAGTAATGATCATATTTATCATCGCTCTCAAGAGAATACCCTAGATATTTGAATCCTACAATAAGATCAGCAACCTGCACGCCTGTATCGTCTATATAGTTTAAAACTTTTACATCGTGTCCTAGCCTTTTAAAAAGCCTATAAAAAGTATCTCCGAGCACTACGTTCCTAGCATGTCCTACATGTAAGGCTTTATTGGGGTTAACGCTAGTATGTTCAATTATTATTTTTTTCTTCTCTTTGACCTGAATATCTCCAAAACCGCCATTCTTAATTATTTCGTTCAAGAAACTCAGATAAAAGTGTTCTGTAAGTCTAAAATTAATAAAACCGCTGGGATGAATTTCTGCACTTAAGTTTTCTTTATCATAATCGATCTTGTTTAAGAGATCTTTAGCAATCTCATAGGGAGGTTTTTTAAATATCTTTGCCAATATAAAGGCCGCGTTAGTTGTAAATTCACCAAAGGCAGGTTCTGTCGGTTCTCCAACGTAAACGCTGGTAGTGGTTATGCCTAGCTTGCTTAGAGCCTCGTTTATTGATCTTGTAAGTTTATTTAGTTCAGTAAAATAAGAGATCATTGTTCATCAACCATTCAATTGCCTCTATTAATCCCATAGGGCCTTGTCTTTCCGTTATTATTAATTTTGTATTTTCCTCAATTGTTCTATTTTTTATAGTATAATTTTTATTTACGAGGAACGAATAACCAGATGTAGCAAACATTAGTTCATCAACCTCGCTGTCTCCAACGCTTGCTACTTCTTCTTTTTTTAAACTCATCTTTTCTATAATATATTTTAAAGCGGCCCCTTTATTTATATTAATACTTGATAGATGGTAAGCTACACCACTATCAAGGATTTTTGAATGATAACCATTATCCTTAAGTAACCTATTGGCATAATCTATATCAAAATTTCTTTCGAGTAAAATTTCGGTTAACCTTGGCATTCGCTGATTTATCCTTATGTTATCAATGTTTTTAGATAGAAACTCATATGCATCTAAGGAATCAAAATAGTTTCCAAATACTTTAACTCTTGTGGGTTCTTTATAATATATAACTCCGCCATTTTCGCTAATACCAAAATTTGCAAAACCTAAAAATCTTGATAACGTATAAGTTTCAAACACACTCCGCCCAGTTGCTAAAACTATCTGTAAACCATTATCTTGTAGCTTTCTCAGTAAAACAGCAGCATCAAAGTTAATTCTGCCGTCATTCTCTGTTAAAGTTCCGTCAATGTCAATAGCCATAAGCTTGATCATGCGCATTATTGTTTTTCATACATATTTATCAGTAACTAAAAAACATAAACAGATTTCAAATGGTCAGAAAGGTTTATAAAAAAAGAAAGCTAAACACACAAAGCCGGCCATAGGGGTAGGGTTCTACCCGGTCTCATCAGAACCCGGAAGTAAAACCTACCACCGCCGCTGTGTTAGTGAGGTGCGGAAGCCCTCGCGAAGCAGCGGTGCCGGTGCTTTATAATTTTATGTATTCTTTAACTTTTGAATAAATAGAATCTACGATATCGCCTTTCAACGTTCTTTTATCAAATTCCTGCAGGATCTTAATTGTTATTCCTGAAGGAGTAGTTACTTTTTTTGTAAGAGTTCTGAAATCAACGTCTTTTTTAAGCACATATGTAGAAGTTGAGTATGCAACCAGATTAGTTATTCTATCCGCTAAATCTTTTTCAACCCCTGCAAGAACCATATATTGAGACAAAGAATCGAGAAAATAGGCCAAGATTGCAGGGCCGCTTCCTGTTATTGGAACAAGAGCGTCAATAATTTTTTCATCAAAAAGATAAGGTTCCCCTATCCTTTCTAATAACCTCTTAAGGCTTTCATAAAGTTCTTTTTGACAATAAGCAAGAACAGGCGCCTTTCCGGTTTCTGCAGCTATGCTTGTCATTATTTTGCATATCTTTGCTTTTGGCATTTTTTCTACCATTCTGCTATATGGATAGAGAGCTACAACTGAAACCACTGTTTTTCCTTCTACGTTTAAAGAAATTTCATCGAAAAGTTTTTCTGCGTCGATAGGCTTTACGGAAATGAATATTGTATCTGAGCTTTTAACTAGATCCATTAGGCTGTCCGCCCGTATAACATTTTTTATTTTTGGAGCCTTATATTTACCCCTGTCATAAACTAATATAGTATCTTCTTTACTTTTTGAGAGCGCCACACTAAGGGCGTAACCCATATTGCCTATTCCTATTATACCTATATTCATCCGATAGTTTTACCTGAAAAAAGCAATTTTTAAATCATACTGTTATATGATTAAATCATGGCCTTGAAATTCACGAAATCCGAATATGCATTTATAATTCTAGCGGCTGGAGAGTCTACTAGATTTGGGGAGAACAAGCTCCTCTATAAAATCGATGGAAGATCGATCATAAAAAGAGTTATAGATGAGTGCTCTTTGGAAAAATTTGCAACCGTTGTAGTTGTTGGGCATGAAAGAGAAATGATAGAAGAGGAGCTTAGAGGAGAAAACGTTATTTTCGCAATAAATCCTGATTATAAAGCAGGAGGCATGAGTTCTTCAATAAAGATAGGCGTGTCAAGCATAAATCCTAGCAGGGCTTATCTGATAACTCCAGGGGATATGCCTTATTTGCAAAGATGGATTTGCGAAAAGATCATAGATGTGTATCAAAAATCAAGAGCAAAAATTGTCATACCCAGTTTTGAGGGAAAAGGTGGGCATCCTATACTATTTGATTCGTCTTTAAGGGAAGAGCTTTTAGCGGTAAATGAAGAGACGAAAGGGCTTAAAGGAATTTTAAACAGACACGCAGATGAGATTTTAAAGTTTGAGATAGGAACCTCCAGAATACTTATAGATATAGACTATAAAGATGATATTAAAACTAGGAAACCGGTTGACAAAGCTTTAGATAGTAAAACATCTTAAAACGGTGTAGGTTATATTGAAATAAAGTTGATATCTCTCAGTTAAAAAGAAACAATGTTATAGAAAAATTTTATATGCTCACTTTATAAAGTTACCGTAATGGAAGTAAATGTCTCGTTTAATTTAAACGGCAAAAAAGTTAGCGTTACAGCCCCTCCTGCAAAAAGCCTTCTAAGGGTGTTAAGAGAAGACCTTGGTATAACAAGCGTTAAACCGGGATGCGAAGCAGGTGAATGCGGAGCCTGTAGCGTTATTTTAGATGGCCAAGTTGTGACATCTTGCCTTGTTATGATTTCACAGGTTGATGGAAAAAACGTTGTAACGGTAGAAGGATTACAAAAAGATGGTGAACTGGATCCCCTGCAGAAATCATTTATAGATGAGGGTGCAACCCAGTGCGGGTACTGTACTCCTGGGTTTATCATTGCTGCAAAAGGGCTTTTAAACGAAAACCCAAACCCAACAGATGAAGAAATTCTTGAAGGTGTAAGTGGAAACATTTGCAGATGCGGTGCTTATCCTAGAATATTTAACGCAATTAAGAAGGTGGTGAAAAAGAATGTCATATGAAAAAGTAGAAGTTTATTCTCCGAGAAGCTTGGCAGAAGCGCTTGAAATACTTTCACAAAAGAAAGAACAGATAAAACCAGTTGCTGGCGGTACAGATGTGATGGTAATGTTAAAAGACGGAGTAGTTAAAGAAAAAGAACTTCTAAATCTTTCTTATATCTCAGAGTTAAGCTATATAAAGGAAAAAGAAAGCCAGATATTAATTGGATCTGCCACAAAATACAGAGAGATCAGGAGATCGCCCATTATAAACGCTTACGCTCCAATCCTTATAGAAGCAGCAAGGCAGATTGGATCACCTCAAATACAAAACCTGGGGACAATAGGCGGAAACCTTGGAACCGCAAGTCCGGCAGGAGATAGCATACCACCTCTTTATGTTCTTAATGCAAGAGTAAAGCTGCAGAAGATTGGAAGTTCGAGGGAAGTTCAAGTAGATAAATTTTTCTTGGGCCCGAGGAAAACGGTAAAAGAACCTGATGAACTGATAACTGAAATATCGGTTGATAAAATGGAGCCAGGGTCGTATTACTTTTTTGAAAAATTAGGGTTAAGAAGTGCCAACGCTATATCGATAGTAAGCGCCGCAGGCATCATAAACCTTGAAAACAACACCGTTAAGTATTTAAGACTGTCACTCGGCGCTGTAGCACCAACTGTTATAAGGGCAACTGATGCTGAGGAAGAAGCTAAAGGGAAGGAGCTGACTGAAGATCTTATAGACAGAATAGCTAAGCTCGCGTCTGACGCTACAAGGCCCATAAGCGATATTAGAAGTACTGCAGAATACAGAAAAAAAGCCACATATGGTATCGTATATGAAGCTTTGTACAGGATATTTAAAGGATACGGCAAAAAGATAGAATACGGTTTTGAAAAAACAAGCTGATCAAAAATGAATGGACATGTTTTATACGAATACGTTGTAAATGCAACCATTTCATTTTGTTCAAAAGGCGTCTTAAAAAATGTTTGCAAGCAGACGTTGGTTAAGTTTATGGGAGGGATAAATTAAAATGATAACTGAAACAATATCAAAATACAATTATATAAATAAATCGATACCAAGGATTGATTCTACTGATAAAGTAGGGGGCTCACTGTTATATTTAACCGATTTAAAGCTGGAGAACGCTTTATACGCTTATACTTTCAGGAGTAAAGTAGCTCATGGAAAGATAAATGCAATATATACTGAAGATGCTGAAAAAGTTAACGGCGTAAAGGCAGTTCTTACCTATAAAGACATACCGGCGATGAACGGGTACGGAGCGATCGTACCTGAAATACCTGTTTTAGCTTACGATAAAGTCAGGTATTATGGAGAACCGTTAGCTCTTGTCGCGGCTGAAACACAGGAAGCAGCATTAGAAGCTCTTAACAGGATAAAGGCAGACATAACACCATTGCCTGTCATACATTCAATAGACGAAGCCCTTGATGAAAATGCGCCAAAAATACACGATAAGGGAAACATTGCAAGGCACACTGTTGTAAGAAAAGGAGACGTTGAAAAAGCAAGATCTTCTGCATACATTGTGCTTGAAAGGAGTTACGAAACACCAATGCAGAAGCACATGTTCTTAGAGCCAGAAGGAGGAGTAGCTTTTGTAGACGAAGAAGGAGCCATAAATGTACTTGCTGGTGGGCAAACTCCTTATAGGGATAGGATCCAGATATCTAGAGTTCTAGGGATACCTCCTGAAAAAATAAGAGTGAAGAACACTCCAACAGGAGGTGCCTTTGGGGGTAAAGATGACATTACAGTTCAAATCCATCTAGCTCTGCTTGCGTACAAAACCAAAAGGCCAGTAAAGCTAGTTTGGTCTAGAGAAGAAAGCGGAATAGCAGGGTTCCACAGGACAGCTTCAAAGATAAAGTTAAGAACTTCTGTTGACAGAAGTGGATTTTTGCTTTCAAATGAAGCAACAATATACCTTGATTCTGGAGCGTATCAGAGCTTTGGACCCACCATACTGGATGTAAGTATAGAAACCATTAACGGTCCATACAGAATCCCCAATTATGTAATTGATGCAAACTTGGTCTATACTAACAACGGTATAGCTTCAGCATTTAGAGGATTTGGAGCTCCTGAAAGCAATTTTGCAATTGAAAGCATGATTAATGAGCTGGCAGACGAACTAAAGTTAGACCCGATTGACTTAAGGTTAAAGAACATCCTTAAGACAGGCGAGATAGGACCATTTAATAATGAAATAAGACACGCTGAAGGTTTAGAAGAAGCTTTGAAAAGAGCTAAAGAACTTTTTTACAGGCCTGATCCTACAGGTCCGTTCCAGAGAACAGGGGTAGGAATAGCCGTGTCGGTAAAAGGGGTAGGTTTCGGAACTTTGCCAGAGTTTCCCACCGCCGCAATAGAAATAGTACCTGAAGGAAGGGTCAATATTATGTTCAGCAATGTAGATTATGGGCAGGGAATAAATACCGGAAACGCTCAGCTCGTTGCAGAAAAGTTGCAGATACCTTTATCACAGATAAACGTCCTGCATTCAGATACAAAGTTTGCCCCAGATACAGGAGGTTCAAGCGCTTCGAGATCAACTTTTAACGCAGGAAACGCGCTCCTTTTAGCATGCGAAAAGGCTCTATCTGAACTCAAGATGGAAGCAGCCTCTTACTTTATGACAAAAAGCGATGTTATAACTTATAAAGACGGATACTTTTATTTCAAAGATAAAACGGTTTCAATTTATGAACTGGCCAAAAGGTTAAGGTTTAAAGGTAAGTCGACACGTTTTGAGGCTACGTTAGAAGTTCCAAGGTATACAGAAGCCGTTGAAGGAACTCTGGAGGTTCCTCACATGGTTTACATGTATGGCGTCATCATAACTAAAGTAGAAATAGATGAGCTATTGGGAAAAATAAAACCGCGTGAAGTTGATTTTATAGCTGATATAGGCAACGTGATTAATCCGGCAATAGCAGCAGGTCAGATAGAAGGGGGAATAATTCAGGGATTGGGTTACTCATTAATAGAGGAACTTAATTATGATAAAGATGGAAAGCCTTTAAACATAAATTATACAACATACGTAGTTCCTGTTATATCAGACTCGCCCTCGATAAACGTAGAATTCATAAAAAGTTATGAAGAACTCGGACCATTTGGGGCAAAGGGTGTTGGTGAAGTAAGCATAATTCCTGTTGGAGCATCGGTAGCAGATGCTGTGACAGACGCTATAGGAAAAAGAAATTATAAGCTGCCACTTTTACCTTGGAGGATTATCTGAACTAGACTAATCACTTAGATTTTTTTTTAAAAAATCGCTTAGTTTTAAATTAAAGCAACAAAAAATATTGCATTTTTTACAAAAAATAATCGATAAAAATAAAAATGTTTAATAATAATACTTATAAGCATAGTAATTTTATATAATTTGATGCGGAATTGACAAATTCAACTTCTACTCAAAAAGCAACACCATGGGAAATGGCTCTTCAACAGCTAAAAAAGGCTGCAGATCTGTTAAACCTTGAAGAAGATCTCAGGGAAGTTCTCTCGCATCCACAGAGAGAAGTTCAGGTATCCCTTCCAGTAAGAATGGACAACGGCAAGGTCAAAGTTTTTACAGGGTATAGAGTTCAGCATAACAACGCAAGAGGGCCTTATAAAGGCGGTATCAGATACCACCCAAATGTCTCTCTTGATGAAGTAAGAGCGCTTGCTATGTGGATGACGTGGAAAACGGCAGTTCTTGATCTTCCGCTAGGCGGCGCTAAAGGTGGTATTATTTGTGATCCTAAAACGCTTTCTCCGGGTGAGGTTGAAAGGCTTACAAGGAGGTATGCTTATGCAATTTCTGGTATTATAGGTCCTTATGAAGATGTCCCAGCACCTGACGTTTACACAGGCCCTCAACACATGGCATGGATAATGGATACTTACAGTGTTCTTAAAGGGCATCTAGAACCGGGAGTCATAACCGGCAAACCAATAGAGATAGGAGGAAGTTTAGGAAGGAATGACTCTACCTCAAGAGGCGTGGCAATAGTTGTAGCTGAGGCTGCAAAGAATTTAAACATAAACGTTAAAGGAGCAACGGTTGCCATACAGGGTTTTGGAAACGTTGGTTCAAACGCTGCTATCATAATGGCAAAAGAGTACGGCATGAAAATAGTTGCTGTCAGTGACTCTAAAGGAGGCATATATAATAAGAATGGGCTTAATGTTGACAAAGTACTTGCGGAAAAAGAAAAATCCGGAACTGTTACAACATATAAAGATGCAGAAAAGATAACCAACGATGAAGTTCTTACCTTGGATGTAGACGTGCTCGTTCCTGCTGCTCTTGAACAGGTTATAACAAAAGATAACGCCGGAAAGATAAAAGCTAGGATCATAGGCGAAGGCGCAAATGGGCCGACAACTCCAGAAGCTGATGAAATATTATATCAGAAGGGAACAGTAGTTATACCGGATATTCTTGCTAACAGCGGTGGAGTAACGGTAAGCTACTTTGAATGGGTACAGGATTTAGAAAGGTTGCAGTGGTCGCTTGAACAGGTTAACAAGATGTTGGAACAAAAGATGGTCAAAGCTTTCAATGACGTATATGAAGCAAGCAAAAAATACAAAACAGATATGAGGACAGCAGCACTTACTGTAGCTGTATCAAGGGTATCTCAAGCAATAAAGCTTCGTGGAATCTGGCCATAAACGCGTTTAATTTTTACATTTTTTTGTTTAAATGTAAAAAATGTTTTTAAATAACTTGTTTTAATGCAAAATTATGGTATTGGCAGAGCAGAAACAGCAAGAACCCCAAAAGGCTAATGTTAGGTTTATCAGGAAAACAAGGAGCATATGTCCTGAGTGCAACAGAGTAATTGACGCAGAAATATTTGAAAAAGATGGAGTTGTTTATATCGGAAAAACGTGTCCTAGACACGGTTATTTTGAGGACGTTTATTTTGGATCTTATGAAATGTACGATAGGTTTTCTAAATATGCGAGGGACGGAATAGGAATATCTAACCCTAAAACTGTTTTAAACAGCATAACGTGTCCTGCCAGCTGTGGCCTTTGCAGCAATCACCTTAGCCATACTGCTCTTGCTAACCTAGTTGTTACAAACAGATGTGATCTTAACTGCTGGTATTGTTTCTTTTATGCTGAAAAGGCTGGCTATATATATGAACCTACCATTGATCAGATAAGAAGGATGATAAGAAACCTTCTTAACGAAAAACCAATACACGGCGTTGCGGTTCAGATAACGGGCGGTGAGCCGACAATAAGGGATGATATATTAGACGTTATAAAGGCAATAAAAGAAGAAGGTATAACTCATATTCAGCTGAATTCAGATGGAATAAACCTTTCTAGAAAGCCAGATCTGTGCAAACAGGTAAGAGAAGCGGGCGTAAACACTCTTTATGTAAGCTTTGATGGTGTTACACCTGAAACCAATCCAAAGAACTACTGGGAGATACCAGATCTTTTAAACAATTGCAGAAAAGCAGGGCTAGGTATGGTTTTGGTTCCTACTGTAATAAGAACGGTAAATGATCACGAAGTAGGGGATATGCTCAGGTTTGCCTTCTATAACATGGATATAGTTAGAGGAATAAATTATCAACCAGTTTCACTTGTCGGAAGAGTACCAAAGCACGAAAGAGACAGGTTCAGAATAACTATACCAGACGTTATTGAAAGAATAGAAGAACAGACAGATGGTGAAGTAAAACAGGAAGATTGGTTCCCGGTACCTGCAGCAATGCCTCTTTCGAGGTTTATAGAGGCATGGACTGGAGAGCTAAAATATGAACTTACAACACATTTTGCATGTGGCGCTGCAACATACATCTTTAACGACAATGGAAAAATGGTACCGATCACAAGGTTCGTTGATGTTGACGGGCTTTTAAAGTTCTTTGAAGACAAAGCAGAAAAAATAGAACGCGGCGAAAACAAATATATGGTTGGGCTTTCAGTAATAACAAACCTGCCACGCTTTATAGATAGAAATAAAATGCCTTCAGGGCTGAATCTGACCAGGCTACTCATAAATATTATCATAAATCACGATTACAGCTCACTTGGGCAACTTCAGATGAAATCATTATTTGTTGGCATGATGCACTTCCAAGACAAGTACAATCATGATGAAGAAAGGGTTAGAAGGTGCGACATACATTACCTTACGCCGGATGACAGGATAATACCTTTCTGTACTTTTAACGTAATACCTGAATGGTATAGGGATAGAATACAGAAAAAATACTCAATGAGCATCGAAGAATGGGAAAAGAGAACAGGAAGAAAATTAAAGAATGATTATTACGTCAGGCCAAGCTCCTTCTATCACTATCCCAAGGATGAAAACCTTTTCAAGAGAATTGGGATAAATTATACGCCAAAAAGTTTGCTTGCAAAACAGTCCTCTTAATAAGACAGCATAAATTTTTAAGTTAATTTGTAGATAACCTTTTTAATATCCTATCTATAGGATTAAAACGTCATGGGCGATTTACAGTTAGTATTATCAGATCCAAAGACCAGAACGGCAAAAAAGATTGAAGTGAAGGGCAATCTGAGCTCTGTTCTTATAGGAAGAAAAATAGGGGAAATTATAGATGGAAGCTCACTAGGTTTAGGTAACATAAAGTTTAAGATAACAGGAGGAACAGATAAGTCAGGCATTCCTCACGTACCAGATATTGAAGGTCCGGTCAAAAAATACGTACTTCTTGCAGGACCTCCTGGTTTCAGACCAAAAAGAGAAGGTGAAAAGAAAAGGAAGCTAGTAAGAGGCAACACAATAGCTGACGATACTTATCAGGTAAACGCTGTGATTGTTGAGGGTGAAATAAAGGATGCCAAGGTTTAAAACTACAGCTGAAGTGCTAAAAGTAATTTCTAATAAAGAACAGATAAGAAATTTTGGAATAATTGCCCATGTTGATCATGGAAAAACAACAACGTCGGACTTCTTGCTTGCAGCTGCTGGAATGTTAAGTCCCACTGTAGCAGGTCAGGCACTAGCATTAGACTATATGGAGCTTGAACAAAAAAGGCAAATGACCATAAAAGCCGCCAACGTTACGCTTTATTATGAATATGAAGGGAAACCATATGTATTTAACATGATGGATACCCCGGGGCATATAGACTTTACGGGAAAAGTAACAAGATCGCTGAGGGCCCTTGATGGAGCTGTTGTAGTAGTCGATGCAGTGGAAGGAGTTATGACTCAAACGGAGACTGTGTTAAGGCAGGCATTGGACGAAAGGGTAAGACCAGTTCTTTATATTAATAAAATTGACAGACTTATAAAAGAACTTAGGTTAAATCCAGAAAAAATGCAGGCTTGGCTTTCAAACATAATAAACGATGTTAATAGATTAATTGATATTTATGCAGAACCCGAATTTAAGGATAAATTTAAGATCAGCATAACAAACGACAGTGTGGCTTTTGGAAGTTCAAAGGATCGGTGGGGCTTTACTTTAAGCATGGCTAGGGCAAAGAATATGGGATTTAAGGACGTTTACGAAGGATACAGTAGCGGAAACATATCTGCACTTGTTGAAAATTTTCAGCTTCATGAAGCAATACTATCTATGGTAATAAAACACATACCTCCACCAAACGTGGCTCAGAGGTACAGAATACCCAAAATATGGAAAGGGGACCCTGAAAGCGAGATTTACAAAGCGATGATAGAATGCGATGATAATGGCCCTACTGTTATGATGGTTACCAACGTGGTAGTTGACCCTCAGGCAGGGCCCGTTGCAGTAGGAAGGCTATTCAGCGGGACAGTTAGAGACGGGGACCTTCTTTATCTTGTAAACGCAAAAAGGCAAGAAAGGGTACAGAGCGTAAGCATGTTCATGGGCCCTTTTAGGGAAATAGTAGGATATTTACCTGCGGGAAACGTTCCAGCTTTACTAGGTTTGCAACACGCATCTGCTGGAGAAACGCTGTCTAGCGTTAAGGACGTAGTGCCCTTTGAAAGTATAAAGTACGTAAGTGAACCTGTAGTTACAATAGCCGTCGAACCAAAAAACCCAAGAGATCTACCAAAGCTTATAGAGGCTCTGCAGAACATGCATCTTGAAGATCCTAACTTAGTGGTAACTATAAATCAAGAAACCGGAGAAACTTTGCTTTCTGGTATGGGCGTTCTTCACCTTGAAATAGCGACAACAATGATTCAGGATAAAGGAATAGAAATAGTAACGAGCAAACCGCTCATAAACTACAGAGAAGCTATAACCATGAAAGCTGGACCTGTAATGGCAAAAAGTCCAAACAAACACAACAAAGTTTACATAAGGGTAGAGCCCCTTGATGATGAAACGATAAATTTGATAATAACAGGGCAGATAAACGAAAACATGGACAGAAAGCAGATAGCAAAGATCCTTAGGGACCATGGGTGGGACGCCGATGAAGCAAAAGGCGTCGTAGCGATAGATGAACGCGGAAACGTTTTTGTAGATGAAACTAAAGGCGTACAGTTTTTGCAAGAAAGTATGGACAGCCTTAGAGCAGGTTTTGTTGATGCGATGACTAACGGTCCTCTGGCTTATGAATACGTAAGAGGAGCAAAGGTAATACTTCATCACTTCGTGCCGCATGAGGACCCCGCGCACAGGACTTACGCTCAGTTGATGCCAGCTTCTAGAAGAGCAATATTGGGAGCAATGCTTCTTGCAAAGCCTACGCTTCTAGAACCCATTCTTTCGATTGAGGTCAAAGGCGTTGCAGATATACTGGGACCTGCTATAGGTGTTATAACAAGTAAACGCGGGAAGATTATAAACATGACTCAGAAGGATGTGTTTGCTGTAGTTCAGGGCGAAATACCTGCAGCAGAAACTTTTGACTTAGCAGAAGTAATGAGGGGCGAAACAGCCGGGAAAGCTGTTTGGAATACGAGCTTCAAAGGATGGGCACCAGTTCCTGCAAATATGCTTGGGCAGTTAATAACATCTATAAGGAAGAGAAAAGGTTTACCCCCAGAAGTGCCAAAACCCGAAGAATTCATAGATGAGGAATAAAGTTGAGCTATTATTACGGTCCAGGCCCTAGCAAAAGAGAAGCCTTAAACCTTATAATAGGATCGTTTATTGTCTGGGTAGTCGGAATAACATGGATAGGAGCGATATCGACATCTGGCCTTGTGATAAACAGCATACTTTTTATTCTCGCATTTATACTTCATGAATATGCCCACAAGCTTTCCGCCATAAGGAATGGCTTGTACGCAGAGTTTAGAATACAGTGGGTGTGGGCGCTCTTAACTCTTTTAACAGCAATCCTACCATTTAAAATAATAGCTCCTGGGGCTACAGTAATTTACGGAATGGCAGATGAAAGAACAATGGGAAAAATATCAGCCTGGGGACCTTTGGTTAATATAATAATGGCGCTCGTTATTTTACCATTTGCTATGTCAGGCTTTTATTTTCTTATAACGGCTGTTTACTTTAACTCTTTTATAGCTCTCTTTAACCTACTGCCTATAGCTATATTAGACGGGAGAAAGATATTTTTCTGGAGCAAAAAGGTCTGGGGCTTGTTGTTCTTGGTTTCGGTAATGCTCTTCATAATTTCGCTCATCGGCTTTTATTAATTTTATATTATGCAAGCAGTTTAATAAAACGACATTTTAATATTTTTAGATGCTGATAGAGGATCTCAGAATACCATCTTTAATAAAAGAAAGGCTTATTTCAAAAGGGTATTTAAAACTATGGCCTCCTCAAGAGAAGGCCGTACAAAGTGGGCTTCTTGAAGGTAAAAACCTGCTGATAGTAACCCCAACCGCTAGCGGTAAAACGCTAATAGCGCTGCTTGCTACAGCAAAAGCTGTTATTGATAGAGGAAAGAAAGTAATATACATAACTCCTCTAAAAGCTCTTGCAAGCGAAAAGTATGAAGAATTTAAGGAGTTTTTTGAGGGTGTATATCTGGAAAAAGGGAAGCCGTTGAGCGTTGGAATAAGCACTGGAGATGATTTTAACTTAGACCCATCTTACTTAAGCAGATATAACGTGATAATTACTACAAACGAGAGGCTTGACTCCATAATCAGGCATAAAGTAAAATGGCTTGAAAAAGTGGGACTTTTTGTATTTGACGAAGTTCATCTTTTAGATGACGACACTAGAGGGGGAACTCTGGAATTTGTTCTTACAGAAATAGCATCGTGGTTTAGCAATGTGCAGGTGCTTGCCCTTTCAGCAACTGTAAAAAATTATAACGAAATAGCATCATGGCTAGGCATGAATACGGTCTATGATGAATGGAGACCAGTAACTCTTGTAGAAGGTGTCGCCTATGATGACAAGCTTGTATACAAAGACGGCCAAGTTGATATAATAGAAAGGAAGGGTACGCTTTTGCAGGACGTTGTTTATAACGAGCTTAAAGAAGGAGGCCAGTGCCTGGTTTTTGCTGAAACCAGAAAAAAAGCCCTTGAACTAGCAAAAGCTCTGGCTTACGTTTCCAGGAAATTTTCTCAAGTTCCTTTAGAGCAAACATATCCAGAAGAGGAAGAGGATACGACTCTAACAAAAACTTTGAGAAGCCTTATACCTCTAGGAGTAGCGTTTCATCACGCAGGTCTTCCTGCAAGTTACAGGAAGCTTGTAGAAAGGCTTTTCAAAGAAAACAAATTAAAGGTCATCTGCAGCACTCCAACGCTGGCTGCTGGGGTAAACCTCCCCGCTAGAACTGTGGTGATAAATTCTGTCTATAGGTATAACTATGAAGGAAGAGAACCTATAAAAGTTATTGAATATAAGCAAATGGCAGGCAGAGCTGGAAGACCCAAATATGATAAAATAGGTAAATGCATCATACTAGCCCAAGATGAATACCAAGTAGACATTTATCTAGATAGGTACATTTCTGGTGAGCCCGAGCCAATAACTTCCAAGCTTTTGCTTAAAGGTACATCATCAATGGTTCTAGCTCTAATATCTGTACTGGGTTATGTTACAGCGGAAGAGATAAAAGAGTTTTTTAGAAAAACTCTTTATTATAAGCAAAAAGGCACTCTGGATTTTCAGATTTCTGAAGCATTAAGTTTTTTAAGCAAGAACGGTTTTATTATGCTTGCAAAGAACGGAAAGTACAGGACTACGCCATTGGGGGACCTTACGGCCAAAGTTTATATATTACCTCAAACGGCGCTTTCCTTTATTAAGGTAGCTGATGAACTAAAAAAGTGGAAAGACCTAACATTACCTTTACTATGTCTTCTCGCATCCTCAGAAGATATTGAACCAAAACTATCTTCCCGTAAGAAAGACGAAGTTGAACTTGCACAGCTTCTTAACGCAAACTTTGAGCTAGAACCGTTCTTTGACGAAGACTGTTCTGCAAGAACCTTTCTTGCTTTATACGGATGGGTCAATGAACTTTCTGAACAGGAACTCCTGGACAGGTTCGGCGTAGAGCCGGGCGACCTTTACAGAATAATAGAATCATCTAGATGGATCGTTTATTCATACTCCAAACTTGCCAGAATAGTTGGAATGAGCGGAGAAGCTTTTGATCTGCCTTTTATAAGGATATACAAAGGGGTAAGAGAAGACGTTGCGAGCATTGCAAGCTTGAGCGGTATAGGGAGAAAAAGAGCCAGAGCTCTGTTCGAAGCTGGTTACCATAACATTTTAGAACTATCCCAAGCAAAAGAAGCAGAATTGGCTTCTAAGGTAAAGGGAATAAGCTCGGTCACCGCTAAAAAAATAATAAGAGAAGCGAGGGAAAAGCTTGGGCTTGAGTCTTAAGGTCGAAGATATCAAAGGAGGATACTTTTTGTTAAGAAATATTAAAGGACATTACGTTAAAGAAGACGAACTTTTAAAAAAGATGCAAGATGAAGAGTCTCATTTTTATTTAAGTGCTAAAAGCGATGATATTGAAATTACGGGCTATGACTTTACAGGCATATTCGGAGAAAGCAGATTTGTTTATCCAGAAAACATCTACGCAGAAATTAAAAGCCAGGATAACTACAGAATAAAATTTTATCCGCACCAGATAGATTCATCAAACAAAGTTACTTTAGAAGAATTGGCCGGTAAGCTTGTAGAATATTCAAAGATAATTGATAAGAAAATAGCAGTGTCATACTCTGGAGGACTTGACAGTTCTTTACTTGCTTGGGTTTTCAAAGACAGAAACCCTTTATTAATTACTGTTGGGTTTGAAGGAAGTGAAGATATTAACGTTTCAAAAGAAAGGGCAAAAATGTTGGGCTTGGATCACATAGTTCATAAAATTGAAACCAAAGAGCTTAAAGAAGCAATTAAATACGTTGTAAATTTTTGTTTTTCAACCATGGAGCTGGCTCTGTCAGCTGGATTTTATATAGCAGGAAAAGCAGCAAAAGAAAACGGAGCCGATGTTTTGGTCGTTGGCCAGCTCGCAGATGAAATTTTTGGAGGTTACAAAAAGTACCAAGGACTTTATGCTAATGAACTCGAGAACGCTCTCAATGTGGATATAAAGAGGGCTATAATTGGTATGAGAAGAGATAGCAAAGCGATATTTTCTGCTGGAATAGAACCAATGTATCCTTACGCTTTTAAGACATTTTACAGAAAAGCGAAGGCACTTGATACTAAATACAAGGTTCAAAAGCTAGGATTGCGAAATATTGGGAAAATTTTAGGCCTTCCTTCTGAAATTATAGATGCTAGGAAAAAGGCATTCCAGTACGGAAGCAGAATTGAAAAGGAAATAAAAGCGCTTTTACAATATGGTTTATGAAAAAATAAAAAAGATTATAAGCTTCTGACTATATGTAACCTAAGAAGCGGGGTGGGGGAGCCAGGTCTACCCCGCCGGGCTCATAACCCGGAGATCGGTGGTTCAAATCCACCCCCCGCTAAAGTTTTTTAGTCATCTTTTAAATCAGAGACCCCGCCCGTGACAGTAGATCAAAAAATTTTAACTGAATTTATGATTAATTTGTTATACTCATACATTATAAGGGTCATGCTGCTTCAGGTTGTTCTTCATAACCTGTCTGCGCAAGCTTAAAAACAAGCATTATCTATAGATTTTCCCATGTTTCAAAAATATTAATGCGCTTTACCATTATTAGATCGTAGAATTGTGTATGGTTTGCAAAAGCGGCAAAACGCCATCTTACGCTAAAAAGTTTTGATCTACTGTTCAGGACAGGGTAGTTTACTCAGGAGGAGGCAGTGAAATTTGCAGCAACTTAATGTGTTCTTCGGTTAGCTTTTCTTCTTTAAATTTTATCAATCTAGGGGTTTCCTCAATTATAACTCTATGGAAAAGGAAAAGTTTATTTTGTAAATCAGCTGTGAATACCCTAATTTCTTTTAAAGATTTTATATAATCCTTGAGTTCTTTTTCGGAAAGTACACTAGAAAGCTGTCTTGTTGCGAGCCAAGCTCTAACATGGATAACAAGAGAACCAGCAAAACCAGATCTTCTTAAAGAGTCGAGTATCTTTTTTGTTACTTCGGAAACCGTGGACATTTTCTGTTCGCCTCCCAGAGATAAGTAAACGGCATCAAAACCACCATTAGCAATTTTATCCGATATTTCTTTTAATCTGCTTTCATCATATATAAAAACCATTCCTGCTTCATTTTTATAGCCGTATGTGCTCATATAACTCGATAGTAATGCAGCGCTCATAGCTGAACATATTTTGTCAGGGTACGTTAGTACGGCTATTCTACGAAAACCATCAAGAAGATTTTTGCCCACAAGATAGCCAGTTAAAGAACGCAAATATATTTCTTCTTCTAAGGAAGCTCTACTAATTGTACTCATAATAATACATCATTTAATTTTGATATATTAATTATTTCTTAATTTTTGATGCAAAAACAAACATTCATCTACGTAAATCGAAATAAAAAATCACTTTAATGACGACTATATATTGGATTAAAACAATATTATGCATTTAACGTGATTTTTCAAGTATCTAATGTCATGTAATGACTCCTATGATGAGCGTTTATGTGTAGGCATGACAAAGGCATATGTATGAATAACGAAGTATATGTTGGTATAGATGTCCATGAAAGGGAATCACAAATAGCTGTGTTGAATAAGGATGGTGAACTGCTTGAAGAAAAAAGGGTGCCAACTTGCAGCCTGACAAAATATCTGTCTTCCATCAATGGAAGGAAACATGTTGCAATAGAGGCTGTTGGTTTTGTATATCCAATATATGACAAGCTGAAGATGCTGAATGATTGCACAGTATCCGTTGCTTCTCCCTCCAGGCTGCAACTCATTGCAAAATCCAAGCTAAAAAATGACAGGGTTGATGCAATTGCTCTGGGCGAGTTATTAAGGACCAATTACTTACCTGTATCCCATATGATAGATGAGCAGGCAAGAAGCCGCTTGCCATGGAGAGGGCAAGGTATGCAAGGAGAAAAGCAAGGGTTGTTGTTAAAATAAAGTGGTTATTGAAAAGAAGGGGGATAAATGTGAAGAAGCATGATGACCTTAAGGAACTGCACCTTCCTGAAATAGACAGAAGGTTAAGGTAGCTGGAACTGTTGAACTCAATTATTGATGAGCTGGAAAGTGCCATCAGAGAAATAGCGGCAAACGATGAGAGGGTGAAATTGTTGGACACCATTCCAGGCATTGCACCTTATTCTGCTCTTTACCTGTCAACTATGCTTGACGACGTTGGAAGATTCCATGATTCCAAGCAGGCAGCTGCATATCTTGGCCTAGTTCCATCCTTGCACCAATCTGGCGATGTGTCCTATACGGGCCATATAACAAAGGCTGGTGACCCAGTATTGAGGAGCATACTCATACAGTGCGCAAGGGCAGGTATAAAATCTGATAAAAGACTGAAGGAATTTTACCTGAGAATAAAGCGCAAAAGGGGGGAAAAGAAGGCAATAATAGCTGTAGCAAGGAAGATCGTCGTTTATGCATACTGGATTCTCAAGAAGAATGTAACCTACAAAGAGCTTATCCTTGGCCGAAATTAGGGGGACCATCCCCGGGTAATGAGCAGGGAAGCCATTTGTAGGGGTGAATGAGGAAAGTGGGAGAGATACCCGAATGGTTGATTACTGGCTTCTTGAGGTGGTGATAAAGATAAATTAATAAAGCTCATCATGGTTAATTTCGGGATAAGAGATTGAAAAAGCAAAGATATTGCGTTAAATTATTCAACTTTATCTTAAACTAAAACCAGAAGAATTATCTGATTAGAATGCTGTTGTTAGAAATGTTTGTCTGCATTCAGTGCAAATCAGGTCAGTAAAGCCACGTTTTAAAAGCTTAAATATAATTAATCTAAATTTTAATCAATGAGCAGTTCTTTTGAGTTTTTAAAAGAGATTTCGGCCAAGATAAACAAAGACGACATAAAAAAGAAAGCGCTGTTACAGTTTTCAGGAAAAGCATTCCAGTTCAAGCTGAATGAAGGAGAAAGTTTTTACGTAAAATTCGAGAACGATGGCAGCATGAGTGTAGAAAAAGGAGAAATAAATTCTCCGGCAGCTTCAGTATCAGTAAGCGACTCTCTTCTTATAGACCTTATAAACGGGAAGGCTGACCCGGTTAAGTCGTTTTTTATAGGCAAGCTGAAAGTATCGGGAGATCTGATGCTGGCTCAAAAACTTGTAAGCGAAGTTAAAAAACTGCTTTAGTGACAGTTTATGGAAATTAAAAAAGTAACTGTAATAGGAGCAGGCGAAATGGGACATGGCATAGCCGAAATTTTTTTGATTAATGGATATGAAGTTATTATAGTTGATATTAGCGAACAAGCGTTACAAAAAGCTAAGCAGCTTATAGAAGAAAGCCTAAATAAATTTGCAGAAAGAGGAAAGATTAAGGCTGAAGACGTCGCTAAAATAATGGGCAAGCTAAGCCTCTCAACAAACTTAGAAGAATCTGTCAAGGATTCAGACATAATAATAGAGGCTGTCCCAGAAAAGATAGAAATAAAGGCCGACGTCCTTGGAAGAGCAAGTAAAGCAGCCAAACCTGATGCTATAATAGGCACAAACACCTCGAACATAAAGATAACAGACCTTTCTCAGTATGTTAATGCTCCATGGAGGTTCCTGGGCACACACTTCTTTAATCCTCCAGTTTTAATGAAGCTGGTTGAACTGGTAAAAGGTGAAAAGACCGACGATAAGGTTCTTGATGATGTTTATAATTTAATGAAGGCTCTAGGGAAAGAACCTATAAAGGTAATGAAAGATACCCCTGGATTTATAGTAAACAGAATAAGCGCACCAGAGCTTTTGTTTTTTTGTCTGGTGGCAGATCAGAAGCTAGCTAAACCCGAGGAAGTAGATGCTTTTGCTAAGGAACAAGGCCTTCCCATGGGCCCATATGAGCTTATGGATTACGTTGGCCTTGATGTAGTTTATGATTCCCTTGTTTATTTTGCAAAAACAATTTCTCCAGATTATGGAAAATGCAAAACAGTAGGGGAACTCGTCAAACAAGGGAAACTCGGCAAAAAGAGCGGTTCTGGCTTTTATGAATGGAATGAAGGAAAAGCCAAAATACCAAAGGCCAGCGCAACAGATAAGGTAAACCTTCTTGATGTTCTTGTGCTCGAGGTTAATGAGGCAGTAAAGCTCATAGAGGACGGTGTAGCAAAACCAGAAGATATAGAAACAGCTGTAAAGCTAGGACTAAACAGACCATTCGGTCCTATCACGGTGGCAAAATCACTAACGAACGATGAAGTAAAGACAAAATTACAGGAACTTTATCAAAAATTTAACTGCGAGGTCTTTAAGCCTGCTAAAAGCATAGAAGAAGGAAAGCTAAAAGAAGTCATTGAAGGGAGGTACAAGCCTGTTGGAGCAGAAGAAAAAGAAAAAGCTGGGGTCGTTCAACCACAGATTACTTCATCCTTTAAATACATAAAACTTGAAAACGCCGGTAATCACGTTCTAAGAATTTTGTTAGATAGACCAAAACGTAACTTTTTAAGCCCTGATGTAATAGAAGAGCTTGATAGAGCGATAGAAAGCGTGTGGAACGATAGAGATATTTGGGTCATAATACTTACTGGCAATGGCACTGATTTTTCGGCTGGAGCTGATTTATCTACTTATATTGCCGATGGAATGCAATTCATCGAGTTTTCCAGACGCGGCGAACGGGTCTTTAGAAAACTGGCAGAAATACCCAAAGTTACTATTGCTGAAATGAAAGGATACGTACTGGGAGGCGGGTTTGAGCTTGCGCTAGCATGTGACATACGAGTAACAACACCAGACGCAACAATAGGTTTCCCTGAGACAACTCTTGGCCTGATACCTGGTTGGGGAGGAACACAGAGACTCGCAAAGCTAGCTGGCATGAACACAGCGCTCTGGCTAATACTTACAGGCAAAAGGATATCGGGTGAAGAAGCGCTAAGACTTGGTATAGCTTCGCAAGTTTATGAAAAGAGCATAATAGATCAGGAAACGATCAAGCTTGCAAAAGAAATAACTGCGAACAACGCACCTATAGCTGAAGCTCTGGCAAAGAGGCTTATAAACAAGGCTACGGAAGTGCCCATGGACATAGGTTTAGAATGGGAATCGACTGCATTTGGAATACTCTTTAACACCGAAGACCTTAAAGAAGGAATATCCAGTCTGTTTGAGAAAAGAAAGCCTAACTTCAGGGGAAGATAAGATGGAAGTCTACATAGTAGATTATTTAAGGAGTCCATTTTCAAGATCAAGACCAAAGGAACCTGAAAAGGATGTCTTCAATGCGCTCAGGATGGACGAAGTACTTGCTCTGCTAATAAAGGAAATGATAAAAAGAACAGGTATAGAGCCAAAAGAAATAGGAGATGTAATAACTGGTTGTGCTCTTCAGGTCCACGAAAACTGGCTTTATGGAGGAAGGCACCCTGTTCTTCTAGCTAACCTTCCATGGGAGGTTCCTTCTATGGGTGTTGACAGGGCCTGTGCCTCTTCAATGACAGCAATAGGGATTGGAGCGATGGAAATAGAAACCGGGAATTCGGAACTTGTAATAGCAGGGGGCATGGAACATATGACACATGTCCCTATGAGTGATAACCCTCACGTAGCTCCAAACTATAAGCTGTTAATCAGGCCTGAATATATGAAATATCAGATGAATGTTGGATATGTAATGGGGCTCACTGCAGAAAAACTTGCAGAAGTCAGCGGTATAGAGAAAAATGAAATGGATGAATGGTCTTACAGAAGCCATATGTTAGCAAGCAAAAGTGTTTCAGAAGGCTGGTTTTCAGGAGAAATACTTCCAGTAAAGACGGAATATCAAGGCAAAGAAATCGTTGTGGACAGGGATCAGAGCATAAGATCTGACACAACCTTAGAACAGATAAGGTCTTTACCTCCAGCTTTTAAGCAGGATGGGGTAATTACAGCGGGCAATTCTTCTCCACTTAACGCGGGAGCGTCCGCGGTTCTCTTGGCATCTGAAAAGGCAGTTGAAAAATACAACCTCAAACCATTGGCGAAGATTAAATCAATTGGATGGGCAGGCGTTGAACCTTATTTGATGGGGAAGGGGCCTGTGCCATCTAGCAAAAAGGCGCTTGAAAAGGCAAATCTTAGTGTAGAAGATATAGACTACTGGGAAATAAACGAAGCTTTTGCTGTTGTAACTCTTTATGCTATAAAAGAACTTCACATAAACCCGGATAAAGTAAATGTGCACGGAGGGGCCATAGCGATAGGCCATCCTTTAGGGGCTACTGGTGCGAGAATAACTGGAACGCTTGCAAGAATACTTAAAGAAAAGAATGGAAAATACGGGGTTGCCACTCTTTGTGTTGGAGGAGGTCAAGGTTACGCAGTAGTCCTGGAGAGGGTTGAGTAATTTGAGCTTTGAATTACCTCAAGAAGTAGAAGAAACAAGAAAAAGGGCAAGAGATTTTGCATTAAGAGAATTCACAAAGGAGCTTATAGAGCATTTTGATGAAACCGAAGAGTATCCTAACGAAATAAGAAAAAAAGTTTTTGATGCTGGTTTTATAACGATAGAAAATCCTTGGAATATGTTAGTAACTATGGAAGAGTTCTGTAGAGTCGATCCAGGTATAGGGCTGAGCACTCTGGCTTCAGTATTTGGTTCTGAGATACTTCTGCTTTATGGAACTGATGAACAAAAGGAAAAATATCTTTATCCAACCTTAAAGGGTGAAAAGATAAGCGCAGTTGCTGTTACCGAGCCAGGCGCTGGGAGCGATGTAGCGGGAATATCATCTAGGATAGAAAAAACGGAAAAAGGATGGATGCTTAACGGGCATAAAATGTTCATAACTAACGGAACTGTAGCAGATCATTATTACCTGCTTGCCAGATCTGCTCCTCCGCCTTCCAGAGAGAAACGGCATCATGGATTGACGCTTGCTATAGTTGAAAGAAGGTGGAACGGGGTTAATCCTGTAAAGCTAAAGGGAAAGCTCGGAATGAGGGCGACGGATACGGCGGAAATCACATTTGAAAATGTAGCAGTACCCAATGAAAATATTGTTGGCGAAGAAGGCAAAGGTTTTTACATTATAATGACTTTCTTTAACATAAGCAGGGTTTATGTAGCGGCACAAGGCGTAGGTACTGCTCAAGGTATACTTGATCTGCTACTTGAGTACCTTGCTGAGAAACCCGCAAGTTTCAGGGAGATGGAATACGTACAATTTGCTCTTGCTGAAATAAGCGCGCTTATTGAAACGGCCAGAAACATAACATATAAAGCTGCTACAAAAGTTTTTTCATTCAATCCTGATCCTGCTTTAACAAGCATGGCAAAATATTATGCTGCCGAAATAGCAAACCAAGTGGCAAATACAGCTTTCAAAATAGTTGGGATAGAAGCTTCAGGTTCTAAACTCGAAAAGCTCTATAGGGATGCAAAAATAACAGAGATCTGGGAAGGGACTAGCGAAATAGAAAAGCTTGTAATTTCGAGGATGATCCTTAAAAAGATTCAGGAGGTGAAATAAAACGTCTTCAGAAGAACAGAAGCTTTTAGTAAACATGATAGAACAGTTTGCAAAAGAAGAGCTTGAAAACGTTGCACAAAAAATTGAAAAAGAAGGTATAAGTAAAGATATCAGAAAAAGGCTTGCAGAGCTTGGTCTTCTTGCAGCAACATTGCCTCAGTCAGAAAATGGTTCTGGTATAGATAGAAGGTCTTTTTCTTTAGTTTTAATGACTATAGCTAAATACTCTGGATCTGTAGCTTATTTTACATATTTACAGAACACGCTAGTGAATGAGATACTTTTCAAAGCTCAAAAGCATAAAGAAGAAATCGCAAAAATAGCCTCTGGTGAATCAACCGGCACTCTGGTTCATGACCTGAACTTTAATTTCCCACAAGAAGTTTATATAAAAGGGTATGACCTATACGGCGCTAACAATTTTGTAATATTGCCAGACGCAGACTTTCATCTAGTGCTCGCAAGATCTGAAAGCTCTTCTTACTTAGTTATGACTAATCCAGTTAAGATAGAAAAAAAGAAACCATTAGGATTTAGAGCAATTAGCTTTGGAGTTGCAAGCTATAAACAAACAATTGAAGAAGACAGAATTATTTTAAAAGACGCAGATAGTTTATTAAAATCCCACGTTTTTGATACTTCCGATCAGATAGCAGCAATAGCGCTTGGAATGAGCGAGTCTGCTGTAGAAAAGGCAATAGAGTATTCAAAAGAAAGAAAGGCGTTTGAGAGCTATCTTTATGAATTTCAGCCAATATCCGCCGTGCTGACTGATATGAAAGGAAGAATAGAAGAAATGAAAAAGGCTCTTATGCTTTCCGAGGATGTGCAGGACAGGATATTATTAAAACTAAACGCACTGGAGCTCTCAAGATTGGCTTCAAGAGTCGCGCTACAGATTCATGGAGGATATGGTTATCTGGAAGATCTAGGAGTAGAAAGGTATTATAGAGATTCCATGTTCCTTACGATGCTATCTTCAAATTATATCAAAGATATAAAAACAGTATCAAAAGAAATAATATCACCTGATGCTTTTAAAATCTAAAACATAATTTTTAGATTTTATATACCGCTTAGACTTTTCACCTAAATTTTAAATTAAACACGTTTTGGGTTCAATATAATATTAAATTCCCGTTATTCTAACCCTTAAACAGAGCAAGCAAGCAGTACTCCCGCAAGTACAGCATTTCAATTATAATTAACAACGTAATTGATGATTTTTTGTTTTTGATTAACTATTAGTTTAATGCCATATATCTTTGT
>Ga0081474_115610_pt1 | contig 49090 bp, 45 predicted proteins | sample OneHunmetagenome_2_FD_70978 | JGI IMG/M metagenome (GOLD analysis project Ga0081474, IMG submission 70978) | Ferrous microbial mat communities from One Hundred Spring Plain, Yellowstone National Park, USA v2 (version 2) | ecosystem: Environmental > Aquatic > Non-marine Saline and Alkaline >... | reverse complement strand
AGAACATTAGAGACCCCGCCCGTGAGGACGGGGAGTTAAGTATAAATACGAGTTTGGTTTTAAAAGTTTTGGGACGTTCCCTGAAAGAGTTAAAGTAGCAGTACCATAGCCCGTGCCTTAATGAGAGGTACGGGTCGGGGGTGAGTAAACACCCTGAAGGGGAAATGAAGGTGCGTCGTGAAGACCACTGGAAACCCCAAAGCCCCGTCCGTGAGGGTGGGGTAGTTTACAAATATTTCCATTGAGGGAAGTCCGTGTATCTCCTTCCTAAAGGTCGGAGTTTTACTGCTTCCCTCAAACTCCCAACATTTTTATAAATAAGACCCAAGACCACCTGTGCGTGGAAGAGGGGTACACGCACCGTCAAGGAGGGGGTTGTCTAGGAGGCCTGAAACTGAGGATGGAGGGTGCTTCCCCCAAGTCCAGCGATGTGGGTGTGTGCTGACAGGGGCAAAGCGAAGTGACCCCAATGAACCCGCGAGGTTCCTAAATGATGCGCTGAAGCCCAAGCTCTACGCGTATGATAGGCGTGCACCTACGTAGAGTGAAACCCGCTCAACATTCAAACCCACCATCACATCCTGTGCATTAAGCCTAATTGATCGTGGGAACAGCTGAGTCGGAAAACGATAAACGTATTTTTACAAATTATAATCAAGAAACCATCCTTTATGGAGGAGTAGCTCACACTAGGGTGAAGCTCTCTCTTCCACTTTTTCGGGGAGTGAAACATGTGGCAGTAGTGCGTCACGAATGCCTTCGGGTCTAGCGGTGGGTTTGCGAGGCCTAATGTGTTCAAGAGCTCATGGTGGGCGCGCATGATCGCCCGCTTCTTCAACCCGCACATCTTCTCAAACTTGGTGAATGGATGAGCATGAACTCGTTTTTAGGCTGGGTACACGCAGGTGATGGTCAAGGCGAGCGTCATCCGCTTCCTTTCTCCTGCGGCTTTCAAGTAATGTTCGCGCAAAACTCGAGCGACCTCCACGACCTCTTGCGGAAGGTAGTCCATCTTGAATAAGAAATGCTTTTTTAATGCGTCGAAGCTTTAAAAGATACGGAACACGACAAAGATCGGTAAGCCCCTTTGGACGGGTTTGGAATTACGAAGTGTACAACATAATGAAGCGAGCCATATGTGTGTATGGCGGGCTACTCTAGTTTTAATTTTCATCATGTTTAATGACTGGAAAACCATATTTTTCTTGTTGGCTACAACTAATTGCGTGTATCGGTACTCCAGGAGATGCGCGATTAGTGCCAGCGTTACTGTGATTTGTAAGTTACAAAAACACATTTTTTGCGACCACTTTCTTGTTAAATCTAGTCGGAACTAGACAACTTTTATTACTATGTTTATCGTGGTCAACTAGGGGTTGGAGGATTGAGTGTTGAGGATTTCAGGGCGGTTGTTGCTGAGTGGGTAATGAGTGGGCTACCCACTGTTAGAAAGAGGGAGTTTGAGCTACCGCTTGAGCCGACAAGTGTTATATCCGTTCTAGGTCCACGCAGAGCTGGTAAGACTTATCTCCTATACCACACCATTTCAAGATTACTCGTGAAAGGTGTGCCGAAGCAGAATATACTCTACGTGGATTTCGAGCATCCGCGGCTCACCGAGGTGAAAGTAGAAGACTTAGACAACATGCTTGAAGCTTTCTATGAGATTTCTAGACCTGACCCCAATTTTCCCATCTACCTCTTTTTGGATGAAATACAAAAAGTGCGCGACTATGGTAGATGGTTCAGAAAAAGGCTAAACGCTAAATTCTATATTTCTGGTTCAACATCAAAGCTATCTTCTAAGGGTGTTGCGGAGGAGTTGAGGGGTAGAAGTGTTGACTATACTGTTTACCCACTTTCCTTCAGAGAGTACCTAAGCTTCAAAGATGTCATAATTGATAGACCTGAGCTCATTCTTTACAACCGCGAGAGAAGAGGTCTTGTGCTCTCAATGCTACGTGAATACCTCCGCTTCGGGGGGTATCCCGCCGTTGTGCTAGAGCGAGAAGAATCGCAGAAGATCAGACTTTTGAGAGCCTACTTTAATTCGGTTGTTGTTAGGGATTTCGCATGGTTGCAACCTGTTCTCGCTGAGCCCTTTGTAAAATTTGTTGTTCAGAATTATGCGGGTTATTTTTCGGTTAACCGTGTGTACAATTACTTGAGGAGTTTGGGTTATAGGATAGGAAAGGAGAAGGTGCTGGAGTTACTCAACACGGGTGTGGAGTGCTTCTTTATTCATCCATTAGAGCTTTTCGTCAAGAGTGAACGAAGAAGGCAGATGAACCTAAAAAAACTTTACATAGTCGACACGGGATATCCCGTAGCCCTCGGCTACGAGTTCTCAATAGGTCGCTCGATGGAGAACACCGTGATGCTTGAGCTCAAAAGAAGGGAAAGGGAGGTCTACTACTGGAAGGAATACGGGAGAAGCCAAGGACAGGAGGTTGACTTCGTGGTATCCAAAAACCATGTGGCAGAAGAGCTCATCCAAGTTACCTACGCCGAGGACACCGTGCGGGAACGCGAACTGAGAGCTCTGAAGAAGGCTAAGGAAGAGACGGACGCAAAGAACCTTACACTAATAACGTGGGACTACTACTCCCAGCAAGGAGAAATACGAATAATACCCCTCTGGTACTGGCTCCTCGAAGGATCCTATACACAATCTTAGTGTCGGAGGATTGCTCATAAGTAAATTCTAGAGGGTTATTTCATGTCGGGTAACTTTCGCCCAGGCGATACGATGCTGTCCGAATAAGGCGCTCGAAGTGTGCAACTACGGGAAACTTCGTTAAGAGAACAAGAAAAGAAGGAAGGCTTGTCGGTATTGGCTTTTCAACCTATACTCTGTGGTTTTGGTCTATTGCGCCGTCGAGCTAAGTGGTGGGCGCCATGGAACAGAATTGTGACACGTAGAACCCAGCAGCTTGTGGATATCTTTACGTTAAAAATTAACAAAAAAAGGTTGTTGCGGTTCTGCCCAACTGGACTGAGCTACAGGAAGACTTCTACTTTCTGAAGCGGTTTCGAAATCGAGCATAGACGATTGCACTCAGCCAAAGCCACGAATTCGGTTATCGTAGTGGACTTGGTTCAACCAAGTGTGGGTTGCGGTTGACGCTTGCACAACCCATTTGGTTCGGTGTTTCACACAAACTCAGGTTTCTTCGTAGACTGAGAAGAAGGTGTGTGGGTGAACCAGTGATCCTCACACATCATGGACCATGGTACCGTAAGGTGGTGATCTGGGCTGGTTTCAGAGGCCACGTTTACCAGAGCTTCTGGTTACGAAGCTCTGCTGAGTCTTTGGTATCTCAAGGAACGAGGGTTTTCTACAACGTCTGAGGATACTTTACACCCTTCCTAGAATTATTCGTGCACTGCTACACCGAATGTGGGTGATTCGTATGAAGTGTTATCCAAACAGAATCTACGCGATTCAAAAAAAGTTTAAATCGCGCTTTCTTTAAATAGATTCATGGTTGATTTGGCTCAACGCGTTTTACTCTTTTTACTACTTTTGTCGCTTTTTACTCCTTTCGTTCACTTCTCTCCTCCATCGCCATTCGTTCACGCGTCTTTTAAATCGCTTCCTCACGATTTTGTTCCAAGAAAGACTTCGGGAGGCACGCTACAACCTCTTCCGCTTGGTGCACCAACTGGTCTTGCGTCTTATGGTTCAAAAGCCAACCTGACTACAGACGCCGTTAAGGGTTCGCTCACGTTTGATTCGCTCAACCTGGGCGTGGACATCATTCCTCCGCCCTACTCTTCGAACTACACATACTTAGGAACGGGGTATGCGAGCTTACAGCTCAACGCAGTTTTGTGGATTCCTGGTCACGGTGTTTACTGGACGCAGAACGTGATCTTTATCGCGTCTAACGCAACGATGAAACCGCAGGTTGAGCTCATAAACAACATTTGGAACTTTAGCTCGCTCAGCGCGGTGATGAAATCGCAGTACGTTCACGGTAACGGCACGGTTGCATCACCTGGTTTCTACTACTATCTCGACCCCGTGGTCTACAACCTAACATTTCCGTTTACGATAAATCTTAGCATGACGCTATCAAACACGAGTAGCGGTGCGGTAAGAGTTGACTTTTTGTACTCGATAAAAAGCGGAAATGGCTCAGTTTACTCTGGCGTGTACGACTCGGTTGTGCTCTTTCCGAAGCTGAGCGCCATCCGCTCTTATTACCAGATAGGCTCTTACGCTCCGATAGAACTTCCTAGCGACCTTGAATACGTGCTCGGTGGACCTGGCGGTGGTTCGTTTGCGGTTGTGCTAGGAATTTCTGGTTCGATATCGCTTTATTACGAAAAGGGAGGCGTGTTTCTTCCTGTGCGCGATGCGTATACCTACGGTTCGGACACCGCCGAAACAGTGTACTTTGTCACGGTGACGCGAGACTTTGAAAACCCAGAAGTTCCTCAGGGCGTTCTAAGCCTAGGAAACCTTAATAGCTACAAACTATGGCCGATTTCACCAATACTCGAAGTCACGCTCATCACAGGAATTTCCAAGCTTGTGGTGTCTGGGTATTTGATTTACCAGTCGGGCACGGGTTCGGCTTTGGCCCCGCTTTCCTCTCAAACGCTCACGCTCAAGCTTGTAAACGCGCAAAGCGCGCCTGTAACCACGCTTGTAAACCTTAGCGTGCTCACTTCAAGTAGTGGAAGTTTCACGGCGACACTACCAGTCGAAAGCGCTTTAGCCGACCAGCTTGTTGTGTCTTACGCGGGTAGCACCGCGTTTGACCCAACCCTTTCTGTGGCACAGCTCACCGTGCACTCTTTGAGCGTAAGAGGTGTTAGCTCTTACACGGTTGGCGTGAACGGTGTGTTGGTGACACTCGAAGCTGGCTCAACAAATTACGTCGTCACACCGCAAGGAAGTGAGCTCACACTCACGATTGCGAATGAAACACAGGTTACAAAAGGCGAAAGGGAGGTTGCAAGCGTGTTCGTAAACGGCGTGCCGTTTCACGGAGAAAGCTTGACGCTTTCAGCGACTACGCCCACCAACGTGACGATAGCGGACACCGTTCAGTACTTGGTGAACATCGAGCAGAGGACTCCTACAGGCGTGACAAATCAAAGCGCGTGGTACAACGCGGGTTCCTCACTTTCTCTTACTTCACAGCGGTACATCCTTGTGAACTCAACGACCAGATACGCGTTTCAAGGTTGGGTGGTGAACGGCGAACTTGTGAACTCAACCTCTGTTGTTTTGAACGTTAGTTCTCCTTTGACAGTAAACAGCTTGTACGTTGAGCAAGATCTTATCACACTTTCTTCGCCGCTTTCAAACGTGAGCGCTTGGGCGGCTTTGGGCGAAGAGTATTCGCTCAGCGCGCCGATAAGCTACGGCAACTTCTTAGTGGTCTATCACTTCAAGCAGTGGAGTGGGACATTCGGCGGCTCAGCAAACCCGCTCACTTTTGTTGTTTCAAAACCCGTGTCAGAGGTGGCGGTTTACTCGGCAAGCTATACTGGTGTAATCGCCCTGTTCGTCGCGGTATTCCTTTTGGGTTTGGGCATAGGTCTTCTTCGCAGACGCGCTCAAGCTTTGCCGCGCTCAAACACCAGTTAAATTCATATTTCAAAATATGATATTTCAAAATATGATATTCGCCGATAGGGAAAGGGAGCTAAACGCGCTTAACCAAAGAATTTCTTCGCAAAACTTTGAATTTGTCGTGATTTACGGCAGGCGAAGAATAGGCAAAACCTCGCTTGTTCTTGAGGCGCTAAAAGATAAGCAACACGTTTACTATTTGGCTACAGAGGCAAAGAACAATTTGGCGAAGTTTAAGCAAACTGCACAAGCAAAGTTCCCAGCTCTAGTGCACGTAAGAGAAGATTGGGAGTCGTTGCTACTTGCTTTGAAAGACAAAATCGTCGTGATCGACGAGTTTCCTTATCTTATTAAGGAGGATAGTTCGATCGTGTCAGTTTTTCAGAAGATAGTGGACGCTTTAAAGCATAGCAAAACAAAACTCATCTTGCTTGGTTCGTCAATTTCAATGATAGAAGACGATGTTTTGTCTTACAAGAGCCCGCTTTACGGTAGAAGAACAGGCTCGATAAGGCTCAAAGAGTTGAGGTTCACCGATTTACGGCACTTTGGTTTTGACCTTATGGAGGCGATCAGGGTTTACGGTTTTTCTGGTGGCGTCCCTTACTATATCACCAAGGTTAGAACACCGTTCTACAGCTGGATCAATGAAGAGCTAAAAAAGGCAGATTCTTTCATAAAAGATGAGGTCGACTTCGTATTAAAGTACGAGTTCTCGGAAATTGCGACGTACAAGGAAATTCTGTTTGCGATTTCCCAAGGTAAGAACACTTTGGGTGAAATCAGGGATTTTGTAAAGGTGAAGGGCGAAATTTCCTCCTACCTTACAAAGCTTCAAAGGATTGGACTTGTTACAAAAGAAGTTCCGGTAACGGAAGGAATTGCTTCAAAAAGAGGAAGATACAAAATCGTGGACAATTTTACGAATTTCTGGTTTAGGTTCGTTTATCCGAACTTGAGCGCAATCGAGGAAGCGCTTTATGAGCTTCCCGTTAAGGATTACGAGGAGTATTTGAGCCGTGTGTTTGAGAAAATAGCCGAAGAATACGTGAAACAAAAATACAGGGTGAGCAAAGTTGGAAGATTCTGGTGGAAAGATGTGGAAATAGACCTGCTTGCGCTTGGAGAAGAAAGCGTTGCGGGTGAATGCAAGTGGAGCGAAGGTGTCAACCCGAAAGAGTTGGTATACGAGCTTAGGCAAAAGCTCAAAAAAGTTGGCGTGGAAGTCCAAAGATTTGTTCTCTTTGCAAAGAGCTTTTCAAAACAAGAAGAACAAGCGGAGCTTGTGGACTTAAACACGTTGAACGAGTGGTACAGCGCTACCACTGCAAAAATTCGCAATCATTAACGTTTTTGGAAAGCCCTAAGCTAACTGAACACCCTGCGGGGCTCAGGCAATTAGAATCAAGCACATTGAATTGTTGCTGATTAGAACGCTTTTCAGCCTGTAATAAAGTAGTAGCGCTACAGCTGAGTTGAACAGAGTTTGATAAAAGAGGAGGCGCGCTACTGGGTAAACAAGAAGTGTGCCAAACTGCACAAAAAAATAGCACTAGAGAGGGGATAACGCTAACACGAAGACCTCTGTTTGCGCCTTTTGCTTTGTGGTTTATTCTGTGGATACTAATAGGGCGACTGAAAGGCTTCCTAGCATAGATGTCAAGAACCAGAGACTGGAGACGTATTCAAAACTCATTGGGGCGCCCATGATATACTTGGTATAAAGTGTACACCGCGATTCCGAAGCCATTAATGGTGACAAAAGTGGTAGTCAAGCTCGCGTAGCGCGCCAAGCTGTCCACTTGTAAGCTGTGAATCGCATATAGGCTTTACCAAATATCACAAATGTGGGTAAAACGTAGGCTTTGTACACCACATTTGCTTTATACATGTGTGTCTTTGGCGGACACCACTTTGGCCTATAGCTTGAGAATTTTTCAGGTCTGAGGTTTCGCTCACACAACAAATTACGAGGCCGTTTAAGCCCGCTTCTGCTTTAGCCGTTTTCCAGCATCTTGCGCGTATTCTTGTGATACAAGTTCTAGCTATAAACAGTTTTCCAAAAAGGGGTTTGTTTCGGTTGGTTTAGAACTTGTAAAACAAAGGATTTTAAACGAGACGTGTTTTTGAGTTGCGATATCATAAAAACCACGCCTCTTCGTGTATCGTCAGCCACCACCCTTTCAACCAACTGTTCCTATGCCCTCGTACCCCCTGAAAACTGATTTACCCTCCTTAAATCTGGACAGCCTGAAGTATTCAAGCGCGGGGTGCTCCTCCCCCATGACCAAGTGGGACACGATTTCTCCAAGTGCTGGGGCGAGTTTGAATCCGTGTCCGCTTAGACCCACACAGCAATAGTAGTTCGGGAGTCCTAGACTTTCTAAGGAATCTATAATCGGGTGGAGGTCTGGTGTGTTGTCGTACATGCCGTAGTAGGCGCTGTGGAAAACGGCGTTTCCCATGGCGGGATATTACCTTTTAAGTATCTTTTCCGTCCCATTTGTTCTTTAATTGCACAAAGCAAAATAAAAAGCTTTATGAAAGATTGCACAGTAGCTTTCAAAATCTAAACCAAAAAAATTATTTCACTTTTATTTTAAAGATCTTGGCTTTACTCCTTTCTCTTTCAGGATTTTATAGAACTCAGGAAGCGCGAAAACAAAGCCCACGTGCATGCAGTCGTTTCGCTCGTCAAACTCGCAGAACAGATCAAACTGCCCGTTCTCTTTAATCACGACCCTTACAGGCACTACCCTGTCGTTCTTTTCGTCCTTGATGAATATTGTGTTCTCATTGTTGCTGACAAAAGACATGTATGGACCGTATTGTCGCATCACCTCGTCCTTTTCAATGTAATCGATTACCACTTTCGAAATGAATGCTGAAATCGGAGGCGGGAATTCTGGGTATTTTGATTTGAGATACTCTTCAATCCTCTTTTTATTCTCATTTGAAATAACAATTGATGTATAACTTCTTGCCATCGTATTCTATTAAATATTGCACTTTATAAACTTTATTATAAAAAAATATACAAAAAGTCAAAAAATGTTATGCCGAAAACATTATAAAAAGCGAATAATATATGATTTGTATGCAACATAATGTTTATAGTATGTCATTGGAAAGTGATGACTACATTGACGGGGGTTTAAATACTGCTTTTGCACTATCAAGCATGTCGTACGAAGACCATTCCCCATCGGCTCCAGTGCTTACTCCCCGAGAATACGAGCTGATACACGGGAGAAGACCCTTTTATGACACGCGGATTATAACGAGCGGGAACGACGGCGAATTCTGGCGGGAATTAAATTCTTTCTTCACAGACCTTACAGAAATTGAAAAGGAAATAATCGTGAGGGACGCGAAGAAAGTTTACGGTTCGCTTCCTGTTAAATTGGCAGTTTCTCTTTACGCTCACGGGTATCCTGTTGAGAAGATCTTGCTATACTTGAAAAGAAAGGGAATTGAAATGACAGCTCACAGGTTATATTCTTTATGCTATCAAAACGGTTTGAAAAAAGTAAGGCGCTCAAAGATCGTTCCTTTTGAAAAAGTTTTGCCTGAAGACCTTCTAGAAAGCTCAAAAGATATACAGGACGCGTTGAAAAAAGATTATTATGAAGAATACGCGAAAGCGCTTCAAGATCCTTCTTTTATGGGAAAGAAAAGCCTTACGATCGCGCGCCTTGTAATGAAGCAAGTTTTGAAGAGGTGGAAGATGGCATGAACGAAAACTTAGAGCCTTTTGAATATAAAGAGCTCCCGGTAGAAAGCGTTGAAGCGGATGAAGAAGCACAAATCAGAGTCTTATATGACGTTTCAGACTTAGTTGAAAGCATTCGCGAAGTAGGACAGTTAATGCCTGGTTATGCGTACAAGGACGGGGATAAATACAAAGTTTTTGTGGGCATAAGAAGGCTTCGCGCGGTAAAAGAGCTGTATGAGAAAGAAGGGAAGCCTAAAGTATTCAAAGCTTTTGTTTTCGAGAAAAAGCCTAAAAACTACTATGAACTCATTCGCGAAGAAAACGTGAAACGTTCTGACTTAACTGGGCTTGATAAATTTCACATAATACTGAAGTTTCCGTTCGCTGATAAATTATTGCCTGCGCGCGACGTTCATCTTATCAAACCTGTCATTAGGAGTCTTAGTGAAAGTGTTGAAAAAGAACTAAAAGAACTTGCTGAAGTAGAACAAAGGGCAAAGGCACAAGGATTTAATAACCATCTTTCGCTTGAGGAACTTATATTTCTTTTCAGAGACCTGCAATCTTTAGAAGAACGGAAATTCTTCGCAATTTTCTTCCTCGTTTATCGCATTAATGTGAAACGCGTTACAGCAGAAAGTTTTAAAGAGTTTGCGATAAAAAACGTGTCTATACTCAAGCCTCGAGACCTTGAGATCGCGGGACTTAGCAAGGAGGACGTTGACAAAATTATCGCTATGTACAAAGCACCTCCTTACCAAGCAGAAATAATTCGCGAAGAATTTGAAGAGAAGGAAGAAGAGCCTGAAGAAAAGCTTGAAAAAACAGAAGAAACTGAAAGCGCAGAAGAACAACCGCTTGAAATAGAAAAACCAGAAGAACAGCCGGAAGAAGTTGAAAAGATTGAAATTGAAAGAGAAGAAGTTCCTTCTGAAATTAGCGAAGAAGAAACAATTATATTAATGCAACATGACGTTGAGTACGAAATCGTCAACGAACAGAGGTTCATGTTAGTGAAAAAAGAGAGCGGAATTCGTGCCATTTACGTTGAAGATGGGCAAGAATTAGAATTAGCAGGTAAAAAAGTAAGAATAAAATATGGGTGAAGGATATGACGATAAGGTCGCTTTCTCAAGATGAAATAGATGCAATAAAAATGGTGCTAAACATTTTAGAAGGATACGACACGCTAAATTACATTGTGCGGAACACTAAATTATCCAAATCGCGGGTTCAATATTTACTTAAAGCGCTCAAAAAGGCAGGCTTGATATACAAAAAAGAGGGAAAAAAGAACTGGAGGGTTCGCGTAGACTATTATCGTGTGTGGAAAAACGCAGAATATGTTTATTATAACGAAAGAAAAACTGTAACAGGCGAACTTGAAGCTATAAAAGAATTGAGAGAACAAGAAAAGAAGCTAGCGCACAGAACCTAAAGTTCTCTCGCTCTGAAACATTTAACAATTTTTTCTAAATTTGCCAAGTGAACACCTGATTGTTCCCTATTACGCTCACGTTAAAGAGCGAAGGAATCGAACCTGTATAAGGCACAGTAAAGCTAAGTTCAACGTTCTCGTTAGGGCTTATTTGCGAAACTGCATTCCCTGTGCTCACGTCTTGCATTGTGAAGCTCGTAATAGTCCAGCTTCCTGCAGTAGGCATGTTCACTACAATAGCGTTAGGCGTGAAAGCGTACTGCCCGTAATTGTATAGATAGAGAGTGATTTGAGTACCTTGTGAGTTTTGCGAAACGGTATAATACACAAGCTGAATCATTGTTGAAGCGCTCACTTGTGCTTGCTGGTTCTCTCTTAAAGCCCCTTGAGATGCCGAATATTCACGAACGAGCAAAGGGTAAACTAAGAAAGAGAAGCCTGCGATAACAATGACAATGAGGATTATCGCACCTAACACGTCGCTTACTGCTTTTCTCTTCACGCCTGCTTCACCTCCACTTTCGTTCTCGTAATCGTTTCATTCCCGAGCCGTATTTCGATTTCGTGAACGCCTCCTTCGGTCTTTTCGGGGATGTAATAGATTCGGTATTTCGGGTTTGAAGGCGAAACGAAAACGCTCCCCCTTTCGCGACCGTCCACGAAGAGAGTAACCTGTTCTTGCTTTTCTACGCTAACTTCTCCCGTGAAAGCTATCGGGACGCTAGGTATTGTCGCGAGCCTTTCTTCCTGTTTTGCAATCTTTGGAGTTTGAACAGGAACAGGCTTTTGTGTTTTTCCTGAAATTAAGCGATAAACAAAGGTAAGCTCCCACGGGACGGTATTAGACGGGGTCCTTGAAAGCATGAAACCTATTAAGAGGAACACGAAAAAAACTAGAAGTTTGAAAGGCATTAAAGGAACGAAAATAGCAATCAAAGACCCTATAAGAACGAAACTAAGAATGAAAGCAAGTTCTCTGACTGAAAAAAGGAAGTCGCCTATGGGTATAGATTTTGCTTCCCACGTGCTTTCAACCCTCCACCACAAAATTTCCTGAGCGTCCATGCCCTTAAATGCAAACCTGATTTTTAAAGCAAAAACGCATTCAAAAGACATGAAGCTTAAAGCAGAAGGAAACATGCTGGGGGCTTTGATTCTAATACTTATAGTAATAATAGCGAGCGGTGTCGTTGCAGGTTATATTTTTTTGCGCGGTTCTCAAGTTGAAAGCGGGGCTTCATTATCGATTACTTCGGCTCAAGCAACACCTTTAGCGAACGGGCAAACTTATCTCACAGTTTCGCTCGTGAACACAGGCTCTCCGGGTTACGTTTCGGTAAGCGTTTATTTAGGAGGTTCTCAAGTGTTTTTCGCTTCTGGGGCTTCAGGCTTGATCTATCAGTTCTATTACACGCCTCAAATTTGGGTAGTTCCTCCTGAACAACCGTTTTATTCAGCTTCTCTTTCTCAAGGAACGACCGTTTCTTCTAACGGGCTTACGTGGACTGCTTATACGCCTCCTTACACTACTCCTGAAGTTGGGACTACACAAAATGTTAACGGACAGAACGAGCCTTACGTGATTGACAACTTACAATACGGCTATCAAGGTGGTTCTCCTTTCCCGAGCGCTTCCGTTCCTAACCCTCAAAACGCTTTTGTCGTAAAAGAGATAGGCTACGCAGTAGTTACACAGCCTACTGTTTTCTACATAGATGACGACGACGGAGGTGTTATAGGCATGGTTCCTTATTCAAACACTTTCACTCCAGAAACCGCGTGGCTCGGAAGTTCAAACCCCGCAAACGTAATAAATCAGTGGCATCCAGAAGGAGCTACCGAGTATTCTTCGCAAACCGTTAATCCAGGCGTGTATCTGATAGAATACGATTACCAGCAAATCGGAGGAGGCGCTTACTTTTCATTGTGGAGCAACAATCCCGTGTATTATTACCACCCTGTTCTCCTTAACACGGGACAATCGATTACGCTCTCTTACACGATGCCTGTCACGCTCACTGCTGGACAGAACATTACGGTCGTTGCTGAAATTATTACTTCTTCGGGTTCTGCGTCTTCGTCTTTAGAGGTGGTCTTAACTTGAAAATGAAAGCTGTCTCTTCGGTCTTTATAGCTTTGTTCCTCGTGATCCTTACTTTCGGGACTTTGTTCTCTCTCCTTTTCATGATGCAATATCCATCCATCCCGCAAACGCAAACACCGCTCGCTTTGAAAGTTTCGTATAACGTTACGACAGGCTATTTCAACATAACGAACGCAGGAGGCTCGATAATTCACGTGCAGAACATTTTCATAAGAGAACCTGACGGCAATGCTTACGTTTCAACGTTTCAAACTTCGCTTCTTCAAGGTCAAACGATACCTATTTTCTTAGGCAAATACTTAGAACACGGAAGCGTGGTTTCAATCGAAACTAACGAAGGGGTGAAGACGGTTGTTGTTTCTTAAGCGTGAGAAAGAAAAAGGGGTTGCTGACGTTGTAGGAGCGCTCTTCTTCATAATAATTGTCTTTCTCTCCGCGTTTTCGGTATTGCTCGCGACGGGTTCTTATTTCGCAAACTCTTTCGCTTATCACAGTGCTTTGGAATATGAAAGTCAGTTTAATAAGCAAAACATTTTAGTGAGCTACGTTGAAGCTTTGCCTCCTTCGGGGCAAAGCGGGATCGTCGTTTTCAATTACGGGATACCTGTAATCATCGAGGACGTCGTTATAGAGCAGAACGGGGCTTTGAGTTTTCAGCACGTAGGAATTACGTTAGGGACGGGACAATATGCTACTTTTCCGACGGGGACTTCGGATTCAGGCGTTCTTACGAACTACGGCGCGTTCTTCATGGCTAACGTAACGACGCAGATGGTTCCCGTAAGCACTATCGGCTTAGGAGTAGAACTTTCGAAACCTGGAGGCGTTTATTACGTTCCAGCAGGTTCAGGTCCTTGGATTGTATACGCGAGTCACAGTGCAAGGTGGTACGTGAACGGGAGCGAGTGGGGAGTCGGGAAATACATAGAAATTCCTCAGATAGACGGTCCCACTACGATTTCCGCAATACGAATTCCTGGATACGGGCAAATCCCCTAGCAAAAAATATGTTCATGCGCGTAAAGATCTTTCGTTTCGTTATGCGTTGTTTTTCTTTACACTCTACCCCCTTCCCGTTCGGTTCCCCCTGAAGCGCGCTTTTGTTCGTAGTTTTTTGAAAGGAGGATGTCAGGAAAGGTAAGATCTTGCGTTTTGCGCGCGTTTTTGGTTTTTAAAGCAAATTATTACGTTCTTTTACGATGACAGAAGAAAAAGAAGTAAAAAAGGAAGCACAAAAAGAAGTCGACCTAAAACTATTAGAACTTATTGAAGTCATGAAAGCTATCAAGAAAGAAATGCCTGATTTTGAAAAAGAGGAAAGAATTACGGTATTCCTAGAATATAGGCGAGAAAAGGGAAATCATTTCGGAACGGAAAAGCAGAACATGAATAGCACAAACTCCGTTAGCATTGAAAGTCTTTTGAACACTCTAACGTTCAGGCAAGCGAAGAACGGGAAGAGCGAATTCGCAAATATCAGCCAAGACCTTGGAGCGAAGTTGCCTAAACAATTTGATGTAGGGGAATACAGCTATTTCAACAAAGGGGACGCGCTCATTCGCGTAAGGAAGACTTCAAAGCAGAAGAAAATGCAGTAAGCGTTCGCAAACTTCGTAAAATTTTTTCTTTATTTTTTTGGTTTTTCGTTTCGCTTAGTTTAGAATATCTTTCTCGAAAGGGGAGAACCGCTAGGGAGAGGGGTCTTCTCTCTAAGCATTTTTGAGCAAAAGAGTGTGGTGTCTAAATAAAAACATGCTTAGAGAAAAAGGTTTTCTAAACGTTGAACATTTTCCAATTCCTTCTTTTCTTCAATTCTTCTTTTCGCGGGTCTCTTTCAAAAAGCAGAACGAACGACGTGAGAAAGAGAGGAAGTATTGCGGAAACTACGGAGAACGCGAACGTCGTGTATTCGCTGAAGTGAAACAAAAACAAAAGATCGTGCGTAAAATCTGCATCAACAACCCCTAAGAGCGTTGAAAGACCTAGCTTGCGATAAGGATCTAAGAGAAAGAATAGAGCGAAAATAATAAGAACAATTAGAGCTAGACCCGAAAGAACGTTTGTCGGACTTTGCATGAAAGGGTTTGCTTCGTGAAACCCGATCGAAAGCGCAATGCCCGTGAGAACTTTCGCTCCTGAGTTAATGAAAGCAATAAGAAACCCGAAAAGCGCGTCCCACCTGTCTAACTTCAAGCGCCCCGCCTCTTAGGACATTGAAAGCACTATCACTTCATAATTCCCTTCGCCTAGTATGTCCCGAATCCTCTTAGCGTTCTTTTCGTTCTCCACGACAAAAACAACGCGGTAACCTTTGCTCAAGTTTTTGTATAGGTTCTTCTTTATTTGTTCTGGAGAATTCGAAAGCGTCTCTATCTCGTAAGCGACAGGTATTCCCCACTCTTCCAAACTGCGAACGTTCTTCACAAGCCCTCCGCGTTCTACAATAGTATTCTCAGCAGGCACGAAAACTAGGAGGTCGGGCTTTTCTTCAAAACTATTCCCGTCGTCCACTTCAACCCAATAACCGTTCTCGATAGACCTTCTGTAAATTTCGCCGACCATCGCATTATGAAGCGCTCCTCCCGCTCTTTTCGAAAACACGTCACGAGGCTTGAAATACGCAAGAGCATGAGGCGTGAGTTCGTAAAATACCCCTTCTGTTGTTCTTACTGCTCTTATCAAACCCTTGTCCTGCAAATAATTCAAAGCAGAGAGAGTTATGCTTTCGTCCCACGCGTACTTGCGGAACATTTCGTTCTTCACGCGCTCATAAGAAACCTGAGGACCATTCGTATAAATAAACGAAAGGACAGTCCACCTTAAGGGCGTGAAAGGAGGCGCAGGATATTTCGACTTCGTTACGTAATACACGGGGATCCTGTCTTCGTTAAGCTCTACTTTTTTCGAAAGCGCTTTTAAGACTTCAGGGTTACCTTGAGGAACGTCCCTTGTTTTCATTATGTAGTGCCTATCAATGTATTTAACTAAAGCAGTATAATTAGGAAGGTTCGTGAGCGTTTCTTTCAAATTCAAATTACCCATAGCCTTCGCGAGCTTTTCCGCGTCTTCGGGACCTAAACGAAATGCAATAATAAGCCTTGAATTGCTTAAGATCGAATGCAAAAGGGTTTCGCTCACTTGAAGGAGGTGCTGATGCGCAAATACGAGAAACAAACCGAACTTCCTCGCTTCCGAAAAAATAACGTCCAAAATGTCTAAGTCAGCAACGTTCTGAAATTCGTCTATTACTAGATACATAGGCGTGATAGGTTTCCCGTCGTTCTTTCTTTTTTCGATCGCGAAGAACAAGTCCATCACGATTGTCGAAGTTAAGATCTTTCGAAAGTCATCGGGAAGCGCGTAACGTGGGATGCGAAAGATCGTTACCTGCTTAGGTTCTAACATCTTTTCCCACTCAACGCTCGTTTTTCTCGTGTTGAATGTTTTCGAAGTTAGAGAGCCTGCGGGCATTACAAAGCCTGAGATCCTGTTAAGCACTGCTGTGAAAGCCTCTGGAGGCAAAGAGGAAATCGCTTCGATCGTGTTCTTTATTATTTCATCGTCCAAGCCCGAAGATTTCATTAGAACGCGGATTTCGTTCGGGTCTCTCAAAAGGTCTGAAAGGAGCGTGTAGAGGTCTAAAAAAGTAGGAGTGTCCGTAATCGAATATAAGTAGTAAAGCAAGCCCCTGAAGATCCATAAGAGCCTAGGAGCCTTGCTCTGTTCTACCCCGAAAAGCTCGTTCAACATTTTAACAAGCTCCGAAACGCGCCTTTGAACTAAGTACGTTCTTTCGCTTTCGTCTCTGTAAACGCCCAGATCCATCGGGTTAAGAGCGAAAGGTGAGTAAATAGGGTCGTAGAGCGTTGGGTTTTCGACTAGTGAAGCGATCTGAATCGAAGCGTCGCCGTGGGGGTCTATGAAAATTACAGAAGCGTCTTTAATGTTCTCGTGAATGAACTTCATGAGATAAATTAAAAGAGTGGATTTACCCGAACCTGTTGCCCCTACGACAAAGATATGTCCCTTTAAACTTTCAACATCTAACGTTGTCATGTGAGATAGTGCAAAAGAGAAATAAAAACCGAAAAGTTGTATAATGCTTTTCGCACGAAAGGGGGAGAACCGCTTAGGGAAAGGGGGTTTGTGAAAAGAACAAAGTTCCGCACCGAAACTTTGTTCCGTTCTGAAACTAAAGAAAAAGGCTCGCGTGCTTTTTAAAGAAAAGCTCATTTTTTATCATGAGCGTGTGCTTTTTACTTTCAAAAGAAGAAGTAGAAGGTTTATTGAACTCTTTAAGCGAGAACGAGATTGAAAAATATTTTGGAGCCGAAACGTTTGCGAAGTTTGTATCTTTCGCGAAAGAAAAACTGAAAAATACGAACGAAATTCTTTCGGTGTTCGAAAGCGCGGGCGAAGATCTACGAGCGCTGGCAAATAAGATTGAAGAAGGAAAGATAGGTTCTGCTTACGACCGCGAGTTGCGTGAAAAACTTGCTGAAGAGCTCGAAGTTGAAGCGTTCAACGAAGACTTCGTGAAAAGCAAAAGTATTTCACAAATTCTACGCGCAGATTACTTGATAAGCTTGTGCGTGAAAGCGAAAATTGTATTTCTTTTCACGCTCGAAATTCTTTCAGAGAACGACAAAACGCTCGAACCCGTGCTGAAAGAAGCAAGCGACCTCTTGAGTGAATTCGTTGAAGAGAAGGACGACTTTTTCACGATGCTTGAAATTTATTTAGACCCTGTGGAACGCGCGGAATTTGAAGAAGCATTGAAAGAAGCTCTCAACTTAATGGGCAAGCGCGAAAAAACTTCCGAAGGCATGTGGGCGTTCTTTGAAAAATTTTGAGCCTTTAACGAAAGGGGGAAACCGAAGGGGAAAGGGGTCTTTTTCCTGCGCGTCTTTTAAAAACGTTTCGAGCTTGTTCTTCAAAGCTACAACGTCGTAACCGAAAGCTTCAGGCTCTTTTTTTAAAGCCTCTAAGAAAAGCTCCGCGACCTTCTTACGTCCTTCTAAATTCAAACGTCTCGGGTTTCCATTCGCGTCTATTATCCTGTTCTCGCGCTTTGAAGAAATTTCCTTAAGACCTGCTCTTACCTTCTTCAAGTTTTCGCTTACGGGCATCTTTTCTTGATTTATTAACGTGCAGACCCAACAACCGAAGCGCGCGTCAGAAGTCCCGCAAGGAACGTCAGGGTTGAAACCGCACTCTTCTCCGTAAAGTTCGAAAACATAATCGAAACTTTTGCCGTCCCACCTTTTCTCGTTTAGCAAGTATTCGAAAACGTCGAATTTTGTCCACTTAATCAAAGGTCTCACATCTATTTCGTTTCTTTTCACTATCAAAGGCTCCGTTCCTACCGTCGCTTTCCTTCTCGCGCTTTCGTCAGAACGAACCCCTAAAACCATTACGCGCTTTCCTATCTGTCTTAAGAACCTGCGAGCGGGATAAATTTTCAAACGAGCCATACACCACCTGTTAAAGATAGAAGGCGCAGGGTAGCCTTTATCAACCATCATTGAAATAAAGTCCTCTCCTTCCCTCGCTTTCACTACGACAGGCTCAACCCATTCAAACGCTTTCAATCTCTCGAGCGCTTCTAACGACTTTTTGCGGAGGAAAGGGTGTTCGAGCATTGTGTCCGCGTAAATAACATAAAGCTTTGAAATTTCTGCACCTTCTTCTTTTGCTTTCAGAGTGAGAGAAAGAGCCGTTGTTGAATCCTTACCTCCTGAAAAGCCCAAAGCCCAAGGAAGAGAGTAGGAACGAGATGCGTCCTTCAAAATTTCAATACTTTCTCGAACCCTACTTTCTAACACGAAAAGCAATGCAAAAATACTTTAAAAGTCGCGAAAGCAAGCGTTCTAGGAAAGCAATTTTTGGTTTTTAAAGGGTGTTCTTATTTTAGGTTACAATGACGCAGACAGAGGTAATTTCAAACGGTATGAATTTCGATGTCACAGGTGTTGAAAGAAAGTGGGCAAATTACGGAGTCATACAATATTATGGGACTTTTGAAGGAAAGCCGAAGCGTTATCAAGTCGTTTCTGTTGCACATCCAAAAGGAATTCAGAACATCGTGAAATCGCCTTCATTCATTCCAATTCCGACTGAAGTTGCAAAAGAACTTGCTCATTATGTTGCGAAAGAACTAAACATGACAATCAAAGACGAATATAACGATGGTCTTCAGTATTTGGCGCAACTCGTATCTCAGGAGAAAGGAGAGGTCGAAGTTGGAGACTTTGTCGCTTGGGGCATAGGCATCAGAAATAGCGTTGTCGGGAATTTCAGAATGGACGCTTCATTGCTTAGACTTGTGTGCACGAATGGACTAATGGATGCAGAAGAAAGTGAAATTGCAAACGTGAAAAAGTCTTACGATATCGAAATCATGAAAGAGTCTATGCTTGAACAGGCAAAGCTTTTGCAAGACTCTTTTGAGGAAAAGCTCGAGCTTTTCAGGAGTTTCAAGCAGTACAAAATGAACCAGCAGTTTGCGGAACTACTCGCAAAGTCGTTCCCTGCGCCGATAATCAGGGACGTCGTAACCGTGAAGAAGAAAGTCGTTCAAAACTTTGTCCCGAAAAACCTCTGGGAAGCATACAACGACATTACGTATCAGCTATCCCACAGGAAACTCAAACTAACTACAAGGTTTGATTGGGGTTTAAAGGCAACAAGGCTTTTTGAAGAATTTGTAAAGGAGCAAGCGCAAACTTCTTGATTTTCACGAATTTGTATTTTTTTATTTTTTATTTTTTTAACTTTTGGGGTTAAGGGGCGGAAGTCCCCTTCCGCGAGGTAGGGGATGAATAGCCACTTACAGAAATGTTTTTATATAAAGAAATTTTATATTATTGATGCCCAAATGGGCTTTGCCTGTGGAACGCAGGCGAGACGCCCGGGGATGAAAACGCCTCTGCGACGGTGGAATGCAAACATTCCACACGTAAGCGTTTCGATGAACCGGGAAGCCCTGTCCGTAAGGTCAGGGTAGTTCACGAAAGCAAAACACTACATTGCGTTCTACAATTTCAAACACGTTGAAGAAAAGCCTCTCAACTTTTCTGCACTTGTCCACAAAGCATTACGCGAATATCTGAAAAACGGATTGAATACTCTCTGATTCCTCACAGGCATTACTCATACGTATTTTTTGAACCCTTTCACGCATCATTTTTGGTTTATAAAGAATGTCTATATCTTAAATCAATGAACACAATTATAAGTTATATTCAAACAGTGGCGGAAGAAGAAAACACAACTTACCTAGCTCACATTCCGCAAGCCATAATTGAAGCACTAAAACAACGTGAAAATATTCCTGACCCGCCCTACGTTCGCTGGGAACACTATTCACGCGACAAATTCTATTACCTTGTGACCTTAGGAGCTCCAAAAGGACGAATGATAAACCCACTCCTTCAAAACAATACGACCAAACTTCCCAAAGCAATTATTGATTCAATAAACTCAGAAACAACACCCCTGAAAGCAAACGCGATTTTATGGGACGTTGTAACATGGAAAGGAAAACCGATAGCACGCGCAAGAATATTATTCAGCTATGGAGAAAAATTACAAAACCTACTCGTTTTCGCATACCTCAGGATTCCAAGAGAAATAAAAGACTACATGTTGCTCCGTGGTAGAACAAAACTGTACTGGAAACAGCTTGATAAAAACGCGTGGCTCATTTCAAAAGACTCGAACGATTACGACGCAATTTCATGGCATGCGTGGGACTTTATCAAAATACCCTCAAAAGTTTTGACACAAATAGGATTTTACACAGAGGAAAGAGACGAAATAGAACTTACACTTAAAGACGGCAAACCCGCGCTACTCTTGCGCGTATACGTTACAAAAACAAGATCACTCGACAATTTCCTAACCAACTTTCTTGAAGCAAACGGAGAAAGCGTTGAAATTCATTACCTGCTCAGCAAATACCTACTATCTCTTCCAGAAACAGAAGACGAACCAGCAGACTTATGCGATCTTGCTTTCAAACTCTACAACTTTTCCATAATTTCCAACGACGATTACAATAGAATTTGCAAACACCGTAACAGACCTTTCTACATTCACGGCTACTCTTTCAAAACACAATTAAACGAAAGAGGTGAGGATGGATGAACAAAGACGCAGTAGAAATATACCTCGCAATGATAGGACAACGCGACAAATACTACATTACCGCAAGAAACTTCGGAAACGGAGGCTTGATCACAGATTGGTTCACGAAAGAAGAATTACTTGAAAACCTACCACAATGGGAAGCACAAGGATACACGGTCTGGGCATCAATAAACGAACTCGAAGAAGGCAACGCAACAATAGACGGAGTAAAACGCTACTGCGACCTCTGGTTTGATATTGACTCGAAAAGAAAAGACAAAAACAAACCCGCGAAACCCGAAGAAGTACTCGAAGCACGCGAAAGAGCAAACAAACTTCGCGCCTTCTTACAAGAACGGTTCCACGTAAAATGCTTTCTCGCAACCTCAGGAAATGGGATACACATTCATTGTCCCTTTGAATGTGCCGAAGTTCCAAAAGAAAAAAGAGAACAACTCAACGCAAACCTTTAAGCCTTCGCGAAAGCAGTTTCCAAAATTGCCGACGCCGAAATCGACCACACCTACGACACGAGGCGTGTGACAGCGATAATTGGACTGAAAAATCAAAAAATCCGCGAGCATCCCTTAGACACAGGATGGGGAAAAGATCTTTATGCCCCCGAAGAAGGCAAAGACAAGAATTACGCACTTCAACAAATCGAAAACGCAAGAAAACAAAACACGTTCCTCCGCGACATAATAATGAACTACGACACGCTTTCTGAAACACTCGGACTTGAAAAACACGAAACACCTGAAACACAATCCGTCACACCTCTGCCCGACGCAGACTTTACACCCGAAGCTAAAGCGCGCCTTGAAGAACTAAGAAAGAAAAACCCAAAACTCGACAAACTTTTGAAGAAAGAAGTATGCATTGAAACCGAACCCGAAACAATGAAACAACCCTGCGAATATCGTTACCCCTCACGCTCCGAAGCAGAAGAATCACTCCTCGTTCTGCTCACGTGCTATGGATTCACTAAAACCCAAATTTACGAAATTATGAAAGAAGTATCACAGATTGGCAAGTGGAAAGAACGTGAAGATAAATATCGCGATCTTTCTTACGAAAAAGCAGTCAAATATTGCGCACAACACAAAGCTGAACTTCAAAAAGAATACGAAGAAATGAACAAAACACGCGCAAACGAGCCGAAAGAAAAAGAACCGCTCGCACAAGAAACGTGGAAAAAAGAATTCTGGCTTGCAGACGGGTTTCTTTACGAAATACTCGAAACACCCTCTCTAACAGTGAAAATCGGCAATAAAAAAATTAAATTCATCCACGAGGAAAAAACAATCGAAGTTAAATTAACCGCCGATCTTGACCTGCTACAAAAAGAACTCGAAAAAACAAACGCTACCCCCGAAGAAATCGCACTCTTCAAACGCGTGATGGAAGAAGGCATCGAAAGAACCCTTATTATCACGAAAGTAAAGGGCGAAACGCTTCCAAAGTTCGCTTCAAGAATCGCCGAGATGCTTCTTGAAATTTTCTACCTCGTAACTATTGCTGAAACAAAAGACATTCTCATGTACGAGAACGGGGTTTACAAAACAGGCGCCGAAACTTTCATTGAAAAACAAATCGAAAGCATTATCCCACCCGAAACTATCACGAAAAACCTTATCGAAGAAGTTCTCGGACATATTCAAAGGTCGACATACAAAAAACTCAAACACTTCAATGCAGATCCATACAAGTTAAATTTGAAAAACGGAATCCTCGATCTCAAAACATTCGAGCTCAAAAAACACACTCCGACGTTCCTTTCAACAATCCAAATACCTGTGACCTACGATCCTAACGCGAAAAGCGAACTTTGGGAAAAAGTCGTGAACGAAGACCTCTACGAAGAAGACATCCCCATTTTACAAGAAGCTTTCGGTTACGCACTCTTCCCCGACAATAGAGCGCAAAAGATGTTCGTGTTCTTAGGCGAGGGCGCGAACGGGAAATCATTAATACTTCATGTTCTCGAAGCTCTCGTAGGGAAAGAACACGTAGCGAACGTGTCACCACAAGCACTCGTGACAAACGAATTTGCTCTTTCAGAACTCCGCGATAAACTCGTGAATGTATACGCCGACCTTCCGAACTTCGCTCTTCAAAGCACAGGAAAGTTGAAAGCGCTCGTTTCAGGCGATCACCTCACGGCTGATGAGAAATATAAGAAACCGTTCCAATTAAGAAACCGCGCAAAATTCTTCTTCTCGGCAAACGTGCTTCCAAAAGTGAGCGATAATACACGCGCTTTCTACCGAAGGCTCGTGATTATTAACTTCCCGAAAACGTTCGACGAAAACACAGCAGACCCGACGCTCCCTGAGAAGCTCGCGAGCGAAAAAGAACTTTCGGGAATATTGAACTGGGCGCTTGAAGGCTTGAAACGGTTAATGCAAAACAATTTTCGCTTTTCATACAATAAATCCGTAGAGGAAATCGAAGAATTATACACACGCGCTTCGGACCCTGTGAAAGCTTTTCTCGAAGAAGAAACCGTCGAAGACCCAAACGCGTGGATAGTGAAACAAGACCTTTATGTGGCGTATGTAGAATATGTTAAACAACATAAACTCTCAAGCCCTCTGTCACAAACCACGTTCTTCAGGAACTTACTAAAATACAAAAAACTTGCAACCGAACAGAAGACAGTAAAAGGGGAAAGAAAACGGGTATTCGTAGGTATTCGCCTAAAAACTGAATACGAGAAAAACGAAAGCGAAAATGACAAAATGAACGACAAGCCTCGTCCCTTCTAGGGGCGGGGAGGAGGTCAGGATCAATAAACAAGTACAAAAAATATCCTGTGCATCCTGTGCAGGTCTTGTGTAATTTTTTTAACACACTTCATGTTAAAACTGCACAGGATGCACAGGATCCTCGGCAAAACTCTTTTTTTCTATTTTATTACATGCACATTTACTAGTACTATTACTAGTAGTATTTTTTACACCCTCCAGTTTTGGAGACGATCCTGTGCATCCTGTGCATTGATATATCTAAATCTTTGTTTCATGTTTGATAAAAAGTCTGCACAGGATCTGCACAGGATGCACAGGATATTGCCCGTTTTGGAGGCAGTTTTGAGCTTTGCAAACCCTCTACTACTAGCACTACTACTAGCACAACTACTACTAGCACAACTACTAGCATGCACAACTACTAGTAGAACTACTAGTGCGCACTTTGAGTTTTTAAAGGGGGTTTGTATTAAGTAGCATGAAGCAAATTTTTGTTTATGTGAAAGAGGAACAATACGAAGAATGGAAGAAAATAGCTGAAAGCAAAGGTCAAAGTCTTTCCGAATTTGTGAAAGAAACGGTCGAAAGTGTTTTGAAAAACGGTTCTCTCGAAGAACGGATTGCAAAGCTTGAAATGAAGGTGGACGGGAACTACAAAGACTTGAATGACGAACTGAACATGCTTTGGGAAGTTACAGGCAAAATCGACAAGGCTTTGAAAAAATTGAACCGCGGGGAAAAGCTCGAAGAAGGCGACTTTGCTTATTCTGAGTGAAGGTCTAAATGACTGCGAAACTCGTGCCTTTAGAATTTGAAGTAATAGATGAACACTGGAACGTTTACTTGCTGAGCGATGGCACAAAGCTGAAGGAAAAGCATGTTTTGCTATCGATTGCGAGGACTGATACGTACGATGCGCTTGGGCGTCCTGTTTATCAGCCTGTATTGTTTACGTTTCTTGTTCCTTTTGCTCCTGAAGAATTAAGAGGCGAGCCTTCGAACGTTGCTCCTTCTCCGCGGGCGCTTGCGGATGCTGGAACGGTAGCGGTGCGCGTTGAAAAGGTTTTGTATGAAGAACCGAATATTTATAAGCTCGAGGACGGGACTGTTGCGTCTTTTAGAATTGCAATAACCTCAATCAAGCGTTCTTTGAAATTTTTCGATCAATTCGGGATGCCTGTGTATATTGTTGAATCGACTGTTGCGCCTTCTTTTGAAATTCCGAAATCATTGTGGAAAAGTGAAGAATGAAACAGTTGATTTTTTCAAGAAAGAATAGGATTGGTAGTTTTTTGTTCTGAAGAAGTTTGTGAAGAACTTTCAATGCTTATTTCAGGAGCGGTCGTTTTTTGAATTAGTCCGTCTTCTTCTGCTAGCTTTCGCGCAATGCTTGTGTAGTGTTGTTTCGCGTTTTCGGTCGCTATGCTTCGCAGTGCGTTGAGTGTGCCGATCCAATATTCTCTTTCAAAATCATGTCGTCTTTTTCTTTTTGATACCATTCTAGGAGTTTTTCAAAGCTGTCGAAACCCGTTTCTTTTTTCACTTTGCCTGGCGAAATCCATTTGTCAATATTGTTTCTTTCAATGTCATAGTCCGTGTGAGCGTGTCTATAATGCGCGATAATTAGTCTCCTTAAGGTTTCTTCTTTGTTCTTTTTTCCAGTGTCCCAATATAGTTCAAACGCTTGCGAATCCCTGAGCGGTCTTATCATTGTTTTGCATCTTGGACAGTAGAATTTTAGTTCTTTTTTTTGCTTTTGTTCTTTCAGCGTATATTTTTCTTTTTATTTTTTCTTTTTCAGCATATTTAGGAAAGCTCTTTATTGTTTCAAGATTTTTTCAATGTCTTGAATAACTAGTTTGTATGCGGTTGACCTGCTGTGATATGGATTCTTCACTTCTTTGTAGCGAACAAGCCCCTTTTCGATCGCGTTTTCGATTTGGTTGTTTGTTAGTTTGAATTTTTTCATTGCCTCGCTCTTGAAAATCCAGATCTTTTGTGGTAGCTTTTTTAGTTCTTCTAAGTGTTTTTCTAAATCGCTTTTGAGAATAATAATCCCGTAGTGGAGGTCTTGGTATTGAAGCATTCCCGTGAAAAGTGCATACTCAAGCTGGTCGCGTGTTAGCCCGTAGGTTTCTATTGCACTGCGTACGCCTATCCAATTTTTAAGCATTTTACTTTTTTGTTTTTCTTTCTTATTTTTTAAATTTTCGTTCTCTTCAGAGAACTAAAATTTTGAAAGTCCAAAACGTTGTGAAAGGCATGTGGGGTAGTTCATGTTTTTCTCAAAAGAGGTTTATAAAGTGTTTTTGTATGATTGAAGGGGGTAGCGTTCTGGTAGCATAAGGGTAGTGCGGGTGCCGAAAAGCACCTTGTTTGGGTTCGAATCCCAATCAGAACGCTACTGCCCCGTCTTTTCTAAGCTCTTTTGAACAAAAGAGTTAATTCCTGAGGCAAAAAACGTTATGAGAAAAAGGGTTTATGCGTGTCGGCAGTTTATAGTGAAAAACGCGGGGAGGTTTGGGAATTCTCGTGCGAGCATTTCGTTCAATTCGGTTGCGACGTCAAGTTCTTCAAAAACGGATAATTCAAAAAAGCAAACGTTTATTTTGAGAGCAGATTGCGGGTTTCTGTCGTCTTTGTCACAATCTTTGAAAAGGTTCACGCTGATTTTTACGGCTCCTTTCTTCAACGCGAGCGTTTTAATCGTTTCAAAAACGTGTTCTGTTTCGAACCCTAAGTTTTGAATAAAGTTTCTCGCGTCTTTTGAAGCATAAAGTATTGTAGGTTTCGGTTCTTTTAGATCATTCTCGCGCGAGTTTTCATGCTTAAAACTCACGTTTCAAAATATGAAGTTTGTTTAAAAATTGAAAAGCATGAAACAAATTACGCCTATGAAAACTGCAAACCCGATATAACCTACGAGGGGCAGGTGGTTCACGTCTTTTGTTTTCAGGTAGGAATACGCAATGTGGATGGTTGAAAAGATTACAAAACGAACGAAAGCCTCGCCTCTTCTGGAGAGGTAAAATTTAAATACTGAGCCTTTGTAAAACATATTAAGGCGATGGTTCCTTTAAGGCGGGGAGGATGTCAGACAATGAGTTCATAGAGCTACCTCTTAATGTAGCTTTTAAAGGTAAACAAAAAGTTTATTTGGTTCAACGCGAGCAGATCTATTAAGGTAGAACTGATGAGTGTTGGGTTAAGAGGAAAAAAGAAGGAAATTTACAAAATAATTAAAAGTGCAAAAACGATTTCGCTAGCCGAAATTAAAGCGTCAACCAACATAAACTATAATACCATAAGAAGCTCAGTAGTAAGCCTAACGAAGGCTGGTTTAATAGAGCGTGTTGGTAAAGGCACATATCGCGCTAAATAGTTGTTTAAACAGCGCCTCTAGCCTTCTTCACTGGAAATACATCAAGGTTTGCTCGCAGAAACGCATCCACCGGATGCATCCCGCTAGCTATGTTACAGAAAAGCGAAATAACCAATTCGCTGCCCGCTCTGTTTGGAGGAGACTCTATTCTGCATTTTTGAAGAGTTTCGTTAATTTGGTTCTGCTTGTCCTTCGGTCTTCCAGCAAAATTAACATCTTCTTGTTCAAAAATCCATTTCAAACTGTATAAAATATATTCGAGAGAGTAGCCGGGTAGCTGGTAGGCAAACCCCTCATATTTAGTTAGGATTTCTTGAACCGAGTTCCCGCGCCAAACTTCAACGATAGCCTCCAAAACCTTCATGGCTTTTTCTTTGTTGGCGCACAGCTTACCAAAGAAGTCTATCGCAAAATGGGCGTGTTTAGGCGTCAAAGTTCTGATACGTGGAGTGGTCTGAAAAATGACCTTTACTTTAAAATCTCTTTCCGACTTATTGTTTTCCGTCTTAACAAGGTACCAACCGTTTGAAAGCTTTATTAAATCTAAAATCCGCTTTTTTCTCAAATATTCGCCAACTTTAATTTCGCGCATGCTAGCACTGGTTTATTTCGATGATATTTAAAGTTTGTTGGATAAGGTTTATAAGTAGAAAACAACTTATCTATATATGATGGGGCAGCTGAACCTGAAGATCGATGATGAATTAGAGAGGGAGTTCCGTAAGGTCGCAGCAGAAAGGTTTGAGGCAAAAAAGGGTTTTTTGAAAAAAGCCGTCGAAGAAGCGCTTTGGGAGTGGGTGAAGAAAAACAAGAGGGAGGGCGATTATGCAGAAAGGCTACATACTCATGAAAGAAATCACTGACGAAGATTATAAGGAGTTCATAAAAACGCACAAGGAAATAACCATAGAAAATGTTAAGATTAAAATCGGGCAACCAAAGAAAATAACTGAATACCAGCCGAAAGATTTTAAACTCGAAACAACCAACGTTTGGTCTTTTCCTGAAAGAGGAATGTGGGCAACACATCAAGGAAACTTTAGAGGGAACTGGCCTCCACAGATGGCAAGAAACATAATCCTCAGATATTCCAAACCAGGTGAAACGGTGTTAGATCAGATGTGCGGCTCAGGAACAACACTAATAGAGAGTAAGCTGTTAGGAAGGAATGCAATAGGTGTTGACATAAACCCAGACTACATAATGCTCACACGTGATAGATTAAACTTCGACTACACACCACTTGACCCTAATTACATAAAGCCTACTATAAAAACTTACGTTGGCGATGCAAGAAATTTAAATTTAATAGAAGATGATTCAATCGACCTCATAGCTACACACCCACCATATGCAAACATCATACCTTATTCTAAAGAAAAGAAGATCGAAGGCGACCTATCCGCTGTGCACAGCCTTGAGGAATACATAAACGGAATGAGGGAAATAGCGAAAGAGAGCTACCGAGTGCTTAAACCCAGCAGGTTTTGCGCAATACTAGTTGGCGATACGAGGAAAAACAGACACCATGTTCCGATAGCCTTCAGAGTTATGCAAACATTCCTTGAGGCAGGCTTTATATTACGTGAAGACATAATAAAATATCAGTGGAAAACCAAAACCACTAGGGAAAAATGGGGAGGACTAGCGAAAGTAGCGGAAGAATGTTGGGTTGACATAGACAAGAAAAACAAAAGATACTACATGGACTTTTATCTACTCTCTTACGAGCATCTCTTCATTTTCAGGAAACCAGAAAAAGGTGAGAATGTAAAAAAATACATCTATAGCATGAAATGGTGGTAGATGTTCATTGCGCCTTTAGGCCCTTTCAGACCCTCTTTCCGTAAGCGGTTCTCCCCCCTTTCATTCTTCGCAATGAATTCGGACAAAAGCATTGAGCGATGGAAATTTACACGTGAGCAGGTCGTTTAGTTCGTTAATTAATTCATTTGGGAGAGAGTTAGCGCAAATTTCCACTTCTAGGCTTCTTCGGATGTGTTTGTCTTCTTCTATTGTATCGTGAAGCGTGAACCGAACGTATTTTATTTTGCTTGCTTCGTTCTTTTCGATAAAAAACGTTTGAATCGCGTACATGAGGTCTTCTGGGAAAACATTTCTTTTTCGAATATGTTCTCGAATCTTTTTTGTCGAAATAAACGATATAGACATTTTTTCACCCTGTCGAAAAATGCAAAGTTCATTTTTAAAGCGGGGGTGGGGTCTGAGTTTTAAACCCTTTTTTGACAAAATGATGTGAAATTCTTCGACCTGTTTTGCGGAGCAGGCGGACTGTCTTACGGACTATCGCGTGCTGGGTTAGTTACGGTTGGCGGGTTGGATAAATTCTATCCTGCATCCGAAACTTATGAAGCGCAATTCGGGACGCGCGTAATTAGTGTTGATGCTTTTGAACTTTCCCCTTACGATTTAAGCAAACTTATTGGCGACGTTGACGTTTTGGTAGGATGTCCTCCTTGTCAGGGTTTTTCTTCTCTTAAGGTATCCCGTTTTGGGTCGGATGATGTACGGAACGATCTTGTTCTTTATTATGCGCGGGTTGTTGAAACTTTCAAACCGCAGGCTTTGCTTTTTGAAAACGTTCCACATGTTGCGAAAGACGTAAGGTTCGCATACATGCTTAAGGTGCTTTCGGAAAACGGATATTCTTTTGTCTTTCGCATTCTTAATTCTGCCGATTATGGAGTACCGCAAAAGAGAAAGAGGCTTATTCTTTTTGCTGTAAGAGGCGCGGGAAAGGTGGAATTTCCTGAGCCTGAGTATGGATCTCCTGATTCGCCTGATGTAAAAAGTGGAGCTTTGAAACCATGGAAGACCGTAAGGGATGCTATAAGCGATTTGCCTTCTGTAAACGACGGGGAATGTCATCCTTCCGATCCGCTCCATTGTGCTAAAAAGTTGAATCCAAAATATAAGGAGATAATAAAGCACGTGCCGAAGAATGGAGGTTCTCGAAATTCTGTTCCGCCCGAATATGGCGGGAATCCTGTTCGAGATTCTCTGCGAATAATCGGAGATATATTCGAATGGCACTTTGAGGGGTGGTTTGTCTGGATCAGTATCTACTTGGTCTAGTTCGCTTCTTAAGTTTCCGCCTATGAGAAGGCTTTCCCCCTCTGGTTTATAGTAATCCCTGTTGGTAAGGTCGTTGACTATGGGTAGCGTCCCCATTATGCTGTTTGGTCTTTTGAATATCACCACGGGGTGTGGGGAAACCTTAAGCGGTAGGAGGCTGTCTAAACCGCTTTGCGCTAGGAGCTCGTTTGTCCATATATTGGTGCAGAGTATTACTTTTGTGCCCGTTATTTCGGTTCCGCTCTTAAGAACCACTTTTGCTTCGTTCTGGGTGTCTTCTATTCTGTGCACTTCCTCTTTAAGAAATTTCACACCCAAGTCCGTGGCTTTTCTCGCAAAGAAGTTCGCGGTGGAAACTGGGTCAGCGTACCCGCTGTCTGGTTCGTAGGAAACACCCTCGTCCGCGTCAAAGTTTAACCACGGGAACCTCTTGCTTGCTTCTTTTACGTCCAAAATTTCCTCTCGGATACCCAGTCGCTTCAGCATACGCACGTTGTCCTCCATTCTACTTCTCAACATTTTTGGAACCACTGTGAGCATCCCTGTCTTATGGAATCTGAGGGCTTCCTTATTTGCCTCAAAAAACCTCCTTGACTCAAACGCCATCTTCACAACTATCTCGTTTGAATAGTGTGTCCTGACTATTGCTGTTGAAAACGATGTCATCCCCGAGGCCACTCCCCTCTTGTCTACTAGGATGATTTCCGAATGGGTTACCCTAGCAAGGTTATAGGCAACGCTTGAACCGGTGCTCCCAGCGCCTATTATGATTATCCTTTCATATTGACTCATTTTACAGCGCCTTACTTCCCATTATTCATGGTTCTAGGTCTGGTATAACACTGCCCGCTTTTGCTATTACTTCTGGGTGCTTAAGCCTTATTCTTAGTACGAGGAAAAACACGAGTACAAGGTATGCGGCAACTATTACTGGAAGTGACACCATATACCCTGTAAGTCCCGTGAAGCTTAGTGCTAACGCGGAAATGGTCGCCGCCGTTGAAGCCAGGGGAAGAATGTAATGTTTTGTTATCAAAAGACTCTTTCTCTCTTTACGTGTGTAATAAAACGGCACCGAGATGTTGGCTAAAACGTGTGTCAGCAGGTAGCCCACTGTGAGTAGGGCTATGAGGTAAACCGCGGCGTTACCGGTAATCCCCGAGTGTACACCAAGTATAAAGTAAAACACTAGGTAGGTTGCGGCTATTATTGCCAGTGCGATGAGCTCGTTTATGATTATTGCGCCAGATGGGCTCTTATACTTGGGATGAACTTTTGAAAATATTGGTGGGAGAACGTTGTCTCTTCCTAGCGCGTACAGACCCCTTGACGCCGCGTTCTGTATAGCTATGTTGCCCTTCACTAGAGATATGTATGCGACCACGCCGAGGGTGATTAAGCCAGCCACCCCGAGAAGTGTCTTGGTTTGAAGGTAGGTTGGAAATATGGAAGACGTGGCGAAAGTGGTAGTCGAACTGGTGCCCCAGTTTAACTCGGATGCATAGATAAAGAGCAGTTCGAGAACCCCGATTACTAGAATGCTCGCTAAGGCCATTTTGGGGATGGAGCTCTTTGGATTCTTGGTTTCTTCAGCCAAAGTCAAAACAGATCCGTACCCCGTGAAGAAGAATAGGGAAAATATTATGGAGAGAGTGAAACTACTAATTCCAACGGTTGGGATAAACGGCGCTAGCAGGGAGCTTGAGGGAGCTGGGTGTGCGAGCATTAAGAGCGCCAGAATGAACACGATGCCTATCTCTAAAGCCGCTGTCCCAACATAAAACCACGAGGAAAGTCTAATCCCAAAGTATGGAATTATGAAAATCAATATAAGAGGAATCGGCAGAAAATAGTATCCCCTAACTGATATGCCAAATAGTTCTAAGAAGATTTGTAGAACCCACGAACCGAAAATAACCACTGCGGCTGTATTCAGAACTTGGTAAAACAGATAGATGAACTGAGTGTACACTCCGGTGGACCTGGATATTCCATTTGCAACGTAACCATAGTAGCCCCCCGCGTGTGGGAATTTTCTGCCCATTTGGATCACCGTGTTAGCCGAAAACAGCACTATCACCAGTGCTATAATGTAAGATAGAGCGGGGGCGTTGGAATACCCAAAAATCTCCTGAATGGTAAATATTAGTGTTGGAAGGGGGCCAACTGGGCTAGGCTTTGAAAAAGAGATAGCCAAGGAGATATTGCCGCAACCGCTAATTTATTCTCATTCATGGCACAATCTCAGTTGTGTTTGCAAACGGCGACAATATTTAAACTCGACTATGCTGATTTGGATATTATCTAGATAAACTGGCTTCGCCTTATATACATAACACTTTTCACCGCTATAAAAAACACATCCTTTAGAGCGGCTGAGTACGAATTATAGAGCTTCCAAAACCTCGCCTTTGAAGAGCGGGGATATAAATACGCCCACGAAGAAGATTAGCCATGCGTTTAAGCGCTTACAGATTTTGAGCGCATCAAAAACAGCCGCAAGTTAAAAACCCCGAGTTTTAAACTTTGCACTCTCAGGTTGGGCAGCAAGTTTACCAAGCGCGGAAGCGCTTTCCTGATGACCTAGCGAACAAGAAGCCTCACAAGTTTTTCCTTAGTGTACCCTGACTGGAAGCTTTAGGATATAAGGTAGCTTGGTTAAAAAACCAAAAACAAGGCTGTGCTTGAGCAAAATCGGCTTCACTTTTACACAGAGAGTTACCTGTGAACCGAGTGTCTCAGATTTGTGTGAAGCTTTATCCCTTCTTTTAGAATCTACTTGGCTAAGGAACAAGAAGCGCAAACGAAGCATTCTTCAAAGGAGTTCAAAAAAGCGGTGGTGTTGACTTGGGGCTCGCAAGGCTTTTAACGCTTTTAGACGCTTCTTGGAAAACCCAAAAACACTTGAGCTTGGAAAGGATTAAGACGCTACACAAATTCAAGTTTCGAAGGCTCAAAACAAGCTACAAAAAGGACTTCGACTCTTTAAACCTGGCTCTTCTTTCACAGAAGTACGACTTTTTAATACTAGAGGACTTGTCGAAAATTAAAAACAAGAAGAGAAGAATGAGGCTTTACAACTCTTTTTCAAAAGTGTAAATCGTTTTACCTGTCTTCTCCTACAACACATTTCACGTGGGGTAGAATCAAACCAGGATTTGAAACGCTCAGTGTTTCACTGTCCCCACTGTGGTTCCTCGACCGCAACCTTAACGCTTGTTTTAAAAAGGGCGTCACCGCGGTAGCCTAAAAAGCTCCGCGCTCTACCCTCTTTGGACTTGGTGAATAGGATGAAGGCTGAGTAATGATTCAGGAAGCTTTACCGGGTTGGATGGATCAATTTGGGACAGTAAGCATTGTGACCGTACACCTCAATCCGTTAAGAAAAATAGTCGTAGATGTAATCGTGCGCTTCAAGCGCATAGTTTGGCGCCTCACCTCTTTTCACCGCTTCGACAAGCTTTTCACGCGAAGGTTTGCCCTGAGAATCTCGAAACAGCGGCTTTCCGCTTCGGTCGGCATAGAAAACTGCGCTCAAAATGTTTTCTCTTTCCTCTTCGCTTTTGTCCGCGATCACGAAAAGCACGCGCGCGCTGTGCTGCACGTAAAGCGGACAAAGTAGCTGCCTTTTTAAAACGTCCATTATCACTGGCGCTTTCGAGCGGTCAAATCTTGGGGATGACGCTTCTAGCTCCTTTAGCACAAGCGATTTTGTAACTCCGAGCGTGGATGCTATTTTTTCTGCGGCTTCTTCGTAGCTTATCTCCTTTTTGTAGCCAGGCGGTGCGCCATAGGCGCGTGAGACTATCTCTCGCACTTCTTCAAGCTTTAAAAGAAGCGACGCTTTTTCAAATTTCGAAAGCTGCTTTACGATTTCGTCTAAAGCGGTGTTTTTTGCTAGAAGCGAGTTCACAAGCTGCACCAACGCGTCCCTTTCTTTCGTAACACACGCCGCTATTATTCTCAGTGTGGCGGTGCGGTCGTAGTCTTCGAAAAACGCGTGCGTCCACTCGTTGTGTAGCTTCCACAGTTCTTCGAAAAGCTGGTTTGTGAACTCGCTTCCCGCTTTGACAAAAATCGCGTTTTTTGCGGGTATTACGCCGTCTTGTGTCAACAACGGCGCCTTGAGCCATCCGTCCTTCGTCACCTTCGCTTTGTTGTGTATCACGCACCAAAGCCAAGAAACAAAGATGCGGTAGGTCGCAAGGTCGTTCATAAACCTCACAACACGGCCAGAAAACGCCACATAGTCGTCGATTGCCGCAGCGAGGTTACCGTTTAAAACCTGAAAGCCGTAGTTCGCCGCCATGTAAAACGCGTGTTGCACGTTTTCTATCGTGATTTCCTTACTCGGTATGTCGTAAAGGCTCGACCAAAGCTCCCTTCCTTCCCAAATTTGAGAAGAAAAAAGCTTTTCTGGGGAATCGAGCTCCTCTTTTGAAATCACCCAAGGCGTTATCTTTCCGTTTTGGTCGAGTAAGCGAAGACTGGAAAGTAGCGCCCTTTCGCTTTGAGTAAGACCACTTTTTATAGAAGGAGCGACCTTTACACCTTTTTCTTCCACCCACTCCTCTGGTGCGTCGAGTAGCTCCTGCAGCTTCTCTAGCGGTGTGCGTAGCGGAATGTTTCCAGCTTCGACATAGCTTTTGTCTGGGCTTGCCACCCAGCTTTGGCGGTACAAGTCGTAAAGCCTTCCCTTCACCCTTCGTTTCAAAGCGTCCTCAAGCGTGAGCTTTTCAACGCGAGATTCGCAAACAAAGATCAAACCGATAAGACGCTCCCTTAGCTTGTCAAGCCACATCGCGCGTAGTGTCACAGGGTTGTGGCGATGTCTTGAGTACGCATCGCTTTGTTGGTAGAGCATCACCGCGGCCATTCCTCCAATTGGCGCACCGCCTTTCACTTCACCATGTTTTAAAGAGGCCATAAGGTTGAGCAGCGCGTTGTACCTTTGGTACGCCATCATATGAGGCGAAGTCATTCCCATAATGCTTGAGTTTTGCGGGTCTGAGAGAACGCGCTCATCCTTCCACATCTCGATTAGGCTTGCGGTGTAGTCCCACCTTCCCACGTTTGTGCCGATAAGCCAGTAGCGCCACATCCACATCACAACCGGTAAAAACCTTCCCAAATTTGCTTCTTCGTAAAGCGCCTTGAACTTGATGATCGATCCAGGTTTTTGTGCGCCAAGTAGCCTTTCAAGCGACCACACGATTTTTGCGACTATATAAGCTTCAAGAGGTGTCTGAACTTTTGGCTGGTAGTAGTAAACGAGTCTTCCTTGCTTTCTCAAAGACTCGAAATCGTTGAGCGCGTGTATCACATAATCCACGATCATCGCGTTTGCGGGCTTTCCGTCGACAAAAACGTTGAACGTGCATAAGTGCATTCCAGGCACTCTGTGAAAACTTGGCGGCCAGCTTTCACGCGGCTTCTCAATCCTATACGTTTTCACCTCCCCTTTTTTGGAAACGCTTACTTCGAAAATTTCTCCTTTGAGTATTCTTCTTTCGTTGTCACGAGACGCAAAAAGAGGTATTGGCTGATCGCTTGGCGCACCAAAAGGCACAAAATCCGCTGGCGCAGCGTCTTCATCGTCTGGACCCATCGTCGAACAAACATCGGCGTTGATCTGTTTAATCGCCATGTCCACTGGCTCCCACGGTCCTGTGATTTCAAGACCCGCGTTTTTTAAAGGAAAGACGTGCTCTGGCACGTCGAAAAACTCGTTGAGCCTCCAGCTAAGCTCGGTTTCTTTACCAAGAAAGTTGTCGATCAAACCCTGAACGATTTCGCGAAAGCTTCTCTTTGTTCCAAAAACCGGGTCTTCGAACACTTCGTCCCAGCTTGGAAAAGCGTACCTCTTTTCGACGCTTTGTTTTGAGTCGAGTAGCGCCCTTCTTTGTTTGAGCGCTTTCTCAATCAGCGGTTCAAGCTCGCGAGAAAGCGTCTCGATCACCTGCTCCACATTTTGAGAAAAAAGCTGTGGAAAGCTTTTGAGCACCCGCTCATTGATTTTTACTACCATTTTTGTGCCACCCCGCTTAAGACGAAGTTTGTTTATCACGCCTTGTGTTTTAAGCGTTTAGGGTGGCACAAACAAATGGGGCGCTAAAAACGCATAGAGTAAGCCTATGATAATCAAGTAAACTAGAATTCCAATCGCCCAAGGAAAGTTGTTTCTGATTACATGACCCTCTTTTCTCACATACTTTGTGGTGGAAACACCCGCGCTTGCGGTTTGAGGCGCAACGGGTTTTCCAAGCTCTGCGCCGACAGAGTTCAACGCGGGTGTCAAGCCAACAGGTAAACCGCTGATTCTTGCTACGGTCACTTGGTACGCACCAAAAAGCGCGTTCGAAGAGGTGTTGCTACCAGAAAGCGCGCAACCTATCCAGCCAAAGATTGGAGAAACAAGTAGGAAAAGTGTACCCAAATCAGCAGATTTCCAAGCGAGAGAGTAGGCCATTCCGCTGTAATTAAACACGTAGGCCAAGCCCACCACGAACACGCCGGTGAGTATTCCGCCCCAATACTGTGAAAACGAGGATTTTACCGACTCCCACATCGTTTTTGCACCAGCTCTGAGCGCAAGGGATATGAGAAGCCAGCAAGTGAAGATCGCAGTGCCCGCAACAAACGGGTTGAAAACGAACGCAACGGCCACACTCTTTTTAAGCAAAGTAGAAAAAGCGGTGGCCTTTAATGTGTACAGCGAAACCTTTGTGAGAGGTGACCAAGGGCCAGTCCACAGCGTTACAACGACGATCAGGATGAAAAACGCAAGCCACGCCCAAACAACCTCTCTCTGCGTCGAGCCTTTCGCGTTTTGCGCCGCGACCTTTCCCTGTTCAAGTGTCACGATTGTCCTAGGCTTCCACACCCTTACAAAGCTCAGGCAAACAGCAAAGGACACAAGCGAACCGGTTATGTCTGGTATGTAAGGTCCCAAGTAGCTTGCAACTGGATACTGTCCAAGAATGTAAGAAAGAGACGCGAGAAGCGCAAGCGGCCAGGCTTCCCTGATTCCTCTCCACTTGTCTAGAAGGTAAAGAAGAATCCAAGGGGGTAAAAGCGCAAGAATCGCCACAACCTTTGCCACAGAAGAAGAAACGAAGATAAGCGGAAGTCCTGTGACAGCGGAGAGCAGTATTATGGGTGTGCCAAGCGCGCCATAAGACACGGGTGCGTTATTGGCCAAAGCGGAAACCTGAAGCGCCTTGAGGTCGTCCAAGCCCAAATATATAAGGATCGGCGCGACAAAAGCCCAAGGATAGCCAAAACCCACCAGTCCTTCGAGTAGCGCACCAAAACTCCAAGCCATGATCACAGCCTGAATTCTTATGTCTCCGCTTGAGTTTCTGACCAGCCAGTTTTTGAAAGCTTCAAACTTACCGGTTTTTACGAGAATGTTATAGGTGGAAAGTCCCCAAAAAACTATCCAAGAGATGTTCCAGCTACCCACAAGAGCTCCGATAAGCCAAGCCTTGACCGTGCCTGGAGGAGGCGCGCCCCACAGCGAAACCGCAACGATGATCGTGATGATTGAACCTATTAGCGACGCAAGCCAGGCGCTAAACCTTAAAACCGCAAGCATTATGAAAAGCGCAATGAGCGGTATCAAAGATGCGATAATCGTTAACACCACATTGCCTGTTGGATTTAGGGGCTGGGCGAACACCCAAATCATCTTTCTGTATGCTGTGTTGAATAATTATTTATAGCGCGGCTGTCAATTCCTTGCTTATGAACCCAAAAGACAGCCGCAATAATAATAGCAAAAGATGGGGTAATAAGTTTATTGACAAAAGGAACTGGAAGAGTTACAATGAAGAGCTTGTATTAAGGGGTGAGTTTTTGCTGCCGATAGATATGTTTGACAACTGGTATGAAGAATTGGATAAGATGAATGAGGGCAAGAAAGGTAGGCCGTATGAATTTCCTGAATCGTTCATTAAAATCCAGGCTGTATGGCATCAGTGGGTTGATTACAGGGGACTTGAGGGGATAGCAAGGTCACTGGAAAGGTTATGCTTGATACCTTACCATGATGATTACACAACCATATGGCAAAGAGTGCACGGCGTGAGGCCTGAAATAAAGCTACCAACTTACGAAGTTGAAGCTGGCTCAGACGCAACTGGGTTTAAGTCTGGTCACGCTGGCGAGTACAGGACTTTTGTGTATGGAAATTTAAGGAGAAAGTACGTTAAGGTAATAATAACTGCTGACGTGAGGACTAAGAAGCTGATTGCTGTTGATGTAAAGATCGGCGAAGTATCTGAGCCAAAGGTAGCTGCGAAGCACATAAAGCTGTTAAAAGAGAACGGGATAAAGTTGAAGAAGTTCTACGGAGATGGCGCATACGACACAAACGAAATATTCAATGCAATTGGCGATGCAGAATCAGCTATAAAGATAAGGAAGAACGCTACAACTTATCGTTGTAGGGGAAGCAGGAGGAGAAGGCAGGAAGTTAGGGAATACATGAAGTTAGGCTATAAAAAATGGGCAAAGAAAGTTAAGTATGGCCTTAGGTGGGCTATCGAAGGGATATTCTCATCTATAAAGAGAAAGTTTGGAGAAGACCTTAGGGCAAGAAGCCTAATTGGTTTGCTAGCGGAAGCTATGCAAAAAGTTTGGGCATACGATGTAATGGTCAGCTATGCAAAGAACGCAATGCTAATGGCATGAACAATTAAAGCTTATTAGTTAAGATAAAAAATAATTATTCAACACAGCACTTTCTGTATAAAATCTTAAATATAAACATTTTGTTTTAATATTAGTAAACACTTAAAAGTTTTTATAATACAAAAAGTAATGGTTCAACAATTGTCGCTAACCCATAGTGTTTAACGCTAAAAGCACGTGCAGTTTGCAAAATTTACACACGAATAGCAGGAAATTCGAGTTGTCGTGAATCATTCATTTTCCAATACCTTAGAGTGAAGTTCCAAAGGAGTAACAAAAATTTGTTCGTCTAGCTGGGTCTGTATGGTGAAGAGTCATAAAACAGCAAAAAGCCTAGTGAACGGTTTTAATAAAGCTCGCATCACTTTGAACCGTGAAGTTTTAGAACTCGACAAGCTTACCCTTGTAGTCTAATGTCTCTTTGAATTTGTGAAAAATGTTATTGCAAACTAGTAATAGAGCGTTGATATGGAAACATCTTCGTCCTGCGTTCACGCATTTCGTTGTGAAAAAGCGAATAAAAAGCCTTTTTGAAACATCGTGTGATTGACCATCGGATGCGCTGATGAGTTTTAGTTTAATATGCGCAGTTTTTGCTTGCCCAATGTTTCGATATGTGGTGCGGCGTGAATGGGAGGCCTTTGCAATTTAAACATCGGAACACTCGCGAGGCTGTTTTGTAATTCTACACGCGATCGAGATCTACGTGTGCTGATACACCCGATCATCACTTGGAAGGTTTGATTCAAACAATTCGTACACCGCCGACTCAATTTTCGAAAATTTAATACCCACTTTATCGTTTATCAAAACATGTTCACACAAAAAGAGTTAGACTTTCTCAAGCGACACGAAGTGTGCGCTTTTGCAACCTGTGTGAACAACGTGCCTCACGTCACACCGGTTTGCTATATCTTTTTAGACCGCTTTTTTTGGATCGCGATAGACTACGACACAAAAAAGTACAAAAACATCAAAAACAACAAAAGGGTGGCGCTCACGGTCTTCGAATACAGGCCGTCAAGAGGAATAATGGTTGAAGGCTTCGCAGAAGTTGTGGAAGAAGGAAATGAGTTTCGTGAAATTTACCAAAGATTTTACGAAAAGTTTGAATGGGTGAGAAGAGACCCTTGGAAAGAAAAAGAAGCGCCTTTTATAAAGGTAAAGCCAGAAAAAAAGGCAAGCTGGTTGATGTGAACTACCCCGCCCTCACCAGTAGATCAAAATTCGCGCTTGGCGTCGACCGTGCCCCTGCTACGAATCTTTGAACTACTGTCACGGGAGGGGACTTCCGCCCCCTTAACCCCCGTAAAGTTAAACGATTAAGCGGAGCGTTTGCGTGAGTAAACAAAGAGCACAAGCGAAAGAAACACCTCTTCTTCTGGCGTGCCCCCTATCGCCACAAACTCGTTTTCAAGGTCGTGCGCGTGGGAGAGTAGCTCTTCGAGCGCTTTTTTGGTGTGCTCATTTTGAACGCGCATCGCTACACGCTTAAGCCTTTCAACATATTCGTCAAGAGCGCTTCTAAACGAAGGAACTGTGCGTCCCATTTCAAACAAAAGTTCATTTGGTTATATATACACAAAAGAAATGAAGTGTGAATTGTTCAAAGGATGGGTTCTTGACGCAAAACCGTTGGAAAAGGGTGTCGCTCTTACGCTTTCTGATGGAACACAAAGAATCGAAGTTGCGCTTGAAAATGCGTGCTTTGACCTCTTGTTTAAGCCCAAAAAGCAAGAAATTGCGACACAGCTTCTTGAGCATCCAGACGTGAAACAGCACTTTGTGGAAGAGTGGTTCGAACCACCTTGGTACACCACCACGACAAAGGTGATGCGTTTTGTTTTCACTTCTTTAAAAAGCGTTGAAAAAATACAAAAAGCAATGCTCGAACAAGCCATTGCCGAAGTTTATGGCAGATTTCCAGATAGAATCACACAGCTATTTTGGAAGCTCGGTTTTCCGCCAAATACGCTCATCAATTCGCGCGCTGAAGTACTGGAAAACCCGCAAACCGAGGATTACGCACAGCCTGATTATTCGTGCGCGGAGATCAGGTTTTACGACTGCGCTGAAACGTTTTTTCCGTTAACACACGCAAAACCCACAAAATTTAGCCTTTTTGTGAAAAAAGGAGGAGAGCGCTTTGAAATAACGAAGGAAGAGATAACAAAACTTGGTTGTTACATAACAGAGTTTGAGAACGTCGACGTTTTGTGCTATGCTACGCGTTACCACTTCTTGCTCAAAGAAGCTGGTGCGAACCTCTCTTCACCTCTCGTTTTGCACAGGAATTCACCTACAAGCGAGGGTGTGGAAGAGGCGCTTGTAAGGCTTGTCGAGTGGAGCAAGATTAGCTACACACCTCTTAGATCGCTCGCATCTTCCTCTATCGGAAAGCCCCTTACCGCAAACGAGGCGCGCTTGGCTCACAAAAGAAGATACCTTATACCAGAAACCCAAGTGCGACTCGAAAGTTGGAAAAGCTTGGACGAGCTTGTCACACATGATAAGGGCGGGTTGCTTTTCAGGCCAAAAGCTGGCGTTTACTTTAACGTGGCGCAACTAGATTTTCGCTCGATGTACCCTTCTCTCATCGCAAAATGGAACATATCGCCAGAAACCGTAAACTCTCCACTTTCTGTCTACAACATGCCAGGAACAAAACACTTGATTGAGTTTGAAAGAAGGGGTGTTGTTCCTGAGGCGCTTGAGTGGCTCATCGAAAGGCGCGAAAGGCTAAGAGCGTTGTCAAAGGAGCGCAAAGATAAGACGCTAGAGCTTAGGCAGCGGGCGATAAAGTGGCTGCTTGTCGCTTCTTTTGGTTATCTTGGTTTCAGAAACGCCAAGTTTGGAAAGATAGACGCTTACGAGTGTGTAACCGCGCTTGCAAGGCATGTGATGAATCGCGCGCTTGATGTAGCAAAACAAATGGGTTTTCGCGTGTTACACGTTATGGTGGACAGCATCTTCTTGCAAAAAGAAAACATGGAGCAAAAAGAGCTTGAAGAGCTTATAGAAAGCGTTGCGCGCAAAACCGGGCTTGAATTAAAGCTTGAAGCTTTGTACGATTGGGTGGTTTTTTCAAAAAACAGGCACTCCTTTCTTTGTTCACCGCAACGCTACTACGGACGCGTTGTAACGGGCGAACTAAAGGTTAAAGGACTTGAATGCGTGAAAAGAAGCGCGCCAAACTTGATAGGAACAACCCAGCGTGAGGCGCTGGAAGTGCTAAAACGCGCGCGCACACCCTGCGAATTTTTTATGGCTTTAAAAGAGGCAAAAAGCGTTTTTGACAAAACGCGTGAGCTTATTGAATCGGAAGGCTTAGAACCCTGGCTTTTCGCGTTTTGCGTAAAAGGTGCAAAAAGAGCACTCGGGCGTAGCGTTGACGCGTGTGTGTGGGTTATTAAAGGAGAAGAAGGGTTCTATCCAGCGCAACACGGTTATCACAAAATCGACAAAAAACACTATTTGACACTTCTTGAAGGCGCTTGGGAGCAAATCGAGCCTTGCTTTTGATCCACTTGTTTAGGAAACGCGCAATCATTTTATTCAAACGGCTGTTTACGATTATTACTTGGTAGCACGTAAGTTAATGCCTTTACTGAAAAATCCTTTTAAGATGAGCGTGATGCATATAAAGGTAAAACGTGTAAGAGTTGGTGGAAAAAATCAAATGCTTCTTAAAGGAGTTGTGAAGAATGAGTGACAAGGACAAAATAGAAGAGCTTGAAGATTTGCTTGGCGCTGGTGAACTATTAAAAACGCTTGAAGATTTCGCAAAACACGCGCACAACGAGGCAAACAGGCTTAAAGAGCTAGCAAGCCAAGCTAAGGATTCAGAAGCCAGAGCGCTTCTTGCCGCTGCAGCCATGGATCAAGAATTGGCTTCTCAGCTTGTGAAAATGCTTTCACCGCTTTTTTGGTCAATCCTGACTGTTCTCAATAGCCTTGCCCAATCTATAAACAAGCTAGTGGACATGATTGATCTAATGGTGCAAGTTGTGCCAAGCTCAAAGGAAGTGAAGGCGCTACAAAACAAGCTGGACGAAATCTCTGTGGAGTTTCGTGAGACAATGGGTATGGTCAAAGAGCTTTACGAAGCGATAAAGGAAGTGACAAAGCAAAAGAAAGAAGAGGATAGTAGCGGTAAACAGAACTAGTTTTTCAAAACTTCGTGTGTTTTAAAATACTAATAATTCAGCGCGTGTGAAGCTATGGAGAGCACAAAAAAGATACGCTAGCGAAAATGAGCCTTTTTAGTTGAAACACGAAGCTTAATTAGCGCGATGACTCTGCGGATAGCGTAACCCTCAGAAGTATGCCCACGAAAGCGCTAAGCCTCTACCTTGGGTGGAGAGTGGCTCACACGGTGCGCACAGCCAAAGAGTGGTGCGTAGCGACCGAAACCCAAAAACTTGGGAATCTCAAGGTTTGTGAATCAGCTGACGTTTTTCCGAAATTCAAAAGGTAAAATCATGGGTAGCCAACAACGTTTTAGCACCTCGAAAGATGTAAAATGGCTCAAATTGGCTTTATCTCGCTTTCCAGTGCTCGAGAATCACGTGTGCTGCGTTGTGGCCTGGTGCTCCTGTGACACCCCCACCTGGATGTGTTCCTGCGCCACACAGATAGAGATTCTTAATAGGCGTGGTATACTTTGAACACTCGGGTGTAGGTCTAAATGACAGCATTTGGTTTAGCGTCTGGTCTATGTGCGTCACGTTGCCTTCTGTAAGGCCAAACACGCGCTCTAGGTCAAGCGGAGAAAGCGCTTCTACGTGGATTAAGGCTCTTTTTAGGTTTGGCGCGTAAAACTCGAGCGCGTCGAGCGCCCTTTCTAGTGCTACTTGCTTTAGTTCATCCCAGTTTCCTTGGTAAAGGTGGTAGGGGTTGTACTTTGCGATAATGCTAAGCGTGTGCTTTCCTTGCGGTGCGACGCTCGAATCCCAAGCGGTCTGAGAGAAAACGTCAAGCGGTGGTTCACTCGGTATTCTTCCCCACTTACATTCGTCGTAAGCCTTTTGAACGTATTCCACGCTCGGACTGATGTAAACAAAAGCTCCATTCTCGGTAAACGTCGAAGCCGCTTTAAACCGAAGGGGCTCGCTTAAAGCCAAATTGATTTTAAAGGAAGTGCCTTTCGCGTTGAGCTTTTGTATTTTTCTTCTGAATTGTTGATCAACGTCGTCCAAAAGCTTCAAAAAGGTGCGCTTCGGGTCAACGTTTGAAACAACCACCTTTGAAAACATTTTTTCTCCAGTTGAAAGTTCTACACCTTTTGCTTCGCCGTCGACGACAAGGATTCTTTTCGCTTCACACGACGTGATAACGCTACCTCCATAAGACAGAAAACATTTCAAAAGCGCCGATGAAACAGCGCCAGTTCCGCCTATCGCATAGCTGTACTTCGGTTTTCCCACAGAAGTGGCTAGGATGTAAGACGTTCCGATTGTGTCAGCACCCATGCTTGTGTTGAGCACACCGTGTAGGCAAAGCGCAGCCTTTACTTCTTCGCTTTCAAAATACTCATCGAGCAAATCTTTTGAGCTTGTTAGCACGATCTGGCGCACCACTTCTTCGATGTGCGTTTCGCCCATTAGCTTGAGCAAATCCCCAAGTGAAGGTGGAGGAGAAAGGTAAAGTGGTTCAACTGTTTCCGCAAAGCCACGCATAAAATCCATGAATTTGGGATAGACGTGAGCATCTCTTTTCGAAAACTTTGAAATTTGTTCAACCGTTTTTTGAATTGATTCGTAAAACACTAGATTTTTACCACTTGGAAAGGGAACAAAAAGTTGCGGATCAATTTCTCCAAGCTGAAGACCGTAGTGAGAAAGCCTCAAATCTTCGATGATTTTTGGGTTCATGCTTGGAACGTAGCTTGCGCGTGAAATTTTAAAGCCAGGCCACAGCTCTTCAGTGACCGCGGCGCCTCCAACTACGCTCCTTCTTTCAAGAATGCAAACCTTAAGCCCAGCCTTTGCCAAGTAGCACCCGCAAACCAAACCGTTGTGACCAGCGCCCACTATCACTATGTCAAACTCTTTCAAAGCGCACCAACACTTTAAAAAAACTAAAGGCTTTTAAAACTTCTTAAAGACGCCGCGATGAGCGCACCTGCGCCACTCATTAACCCGCTTATCAACAAAGTTAGAAGCAAAAGCGCAACACCGTTGATGCCAATCACAGCACCCACTACCTCCATTAGTCTGATCAAACCGTCTTTAAAAAGCGGTAAAAGCACAAGCAATGTAGAAAGCACGCCCGCAAGAAACAGCGCGACGAACGCGTGAACGAGCTTTTTTTGTAAAAGACCAGAAACGAAACCTGTTATCACAAGCGCGTACCAAAAGCCAGTAAGCAACGCAAAGTAGCCGAGCACGCTTCCCAAAACGAGCGAACCCAAAAAATTCTTGGAGTTCACGCCTTTCACCAAAGTTCAATAGTGTCCATTATAAGAGAGCTTGGAAACTGATTTGCCGATGGTATAAAGTAAAGCGGTAGGTAGTTTCCTGATATCCATATAGAAACGTAGTTTGAGTACAGGTTGCTCGCTGGGTTTTCGCTTTGACCGCCTGGATAAACGCCGTAAGAGTTGGAAACGTTTTCCATTGAAACAACCATCACCCAGCTTTGCCCGCCAGCCGGCCAGTTGCTTTGTGGACCACCGCCCGACGCGTCGTTTGGCGTGTTGTAATCGCCACCTCGTGAAAGTGGTCCGACGCTCAAAGAAGAAACGCCAAGTATGCTTGGAAAGTAGAAACCGTAGAAGTGACCCCATGTGAAGTTGGGATAAGATTTCAAGTGTACCATTGCTTCGGTAACTGCGCGTGACAAAAGCGTTGAAAGGCTCAAATTCGAAAAAGGTTTTGCATCACCAGTGATTATGATGTGCGCAAGATCCACGTCTAGTGAGCTCAAACCGCTTGTTTTTGGAAAACTTCCACCCATTCCCGAAACGTTGAAAACATCTATGTAGGTGGGAAGAATCCCCGTCTTATAAAAGAAAGTGATGAAGGTTTCGTTGAAAAGGTACATATACGTGAAAAACCAGATTGACGCCGCAGTGGAGTTTGCGTACATTTCGTAGTTCCAACCTCTTAGCTGTTTTAGCGCTTGCAAAACCAAAGGATCGCTACTATTTGAAAGGTCTTTTAGGATATAAGGAAGTGTCAAAGCGGCTTCGTAATCTGTGTAGTTTTTGCTTTGTAGCGTCATCATATCGTAAACGTTTACTAAGGGGTGAGTCTCAAGGTAGTTCACTTCAAGCATTGCGCGAAAGCCAGGCGAAAATGTCATGGTGTTTCCGAACCAGAAAGGATAGGCGGGGCCTACTTGTCTTTGGTTTGAGCTCACGATGAATCCCGCTTTGGGGTTTACAACTTGCGGAACCATGTCGAAAGGTATTTTTCCGCTTATATATTCTTGTCCATCGCCTGGCATTATACTACCTGGGTTATAAGGTAGCCCGCTTGTGCTGTTAAAAATTGGGTAAAAAGCTGGGGAAATGTCTGCGATTGTGCTATTATCGGCAAAAGCGAAATTTTGAAAAGGTGCGAACCAAGCTCTGAGCGCACTTCTAAACTCTTCCCAGTTGTGAGCCTTCATTATTTCAAGAAGACAACCGATGTCGTTTGAATAGAGGTTTCCCATCCAGCTCATTACAAGCGCGTTTGTTCCGTTTTGCGCAAGAATTGGACCAAGGTTTGTCCAGTTAACCTTAAACCCATTAATCACGTGAAGCGTGACTGGTTGCCAGCTTCCGTTCCAGTAGTATTTGCCGTCTTTCACAGCCTGGTCCCAGAAGAAGGTACCACTGGATATCGCCTGGGTGTCGGTGAGCGTCCAGCTTATATACCGATTGAAGCCAATCACAACAACTGGCGCACCCGGTAAAACAACACCGTACACATCATAGTTAGGATCCACTAGTTGAACTTGGAACCATATCGCAGGTAAACTAAAGGAAAGAACGGGTCCGCCAACGAGTATGGGTTTACCTGTGTTTGTTCTGTTACCACTAACCACCCACTCGTTACTGTGAGTGTCTGGGTAAGCAAAGGGCAGGAAAGGCGGAGGGTCCCACTCCTTTAACACTTGGTGCGCAAGAGAAGCGAGTGTGGAGTTTACCGGATAGGTGTGCTCGGACATGCGTAAAACATAAGCATTTGGCGCTCCTTGAAATCCTGCGTAGTAATACGACTGAATCGGAGAAAAAGTGGGAATAAGCGCGTACGTTTCGTTACCCAAAACATGATAAAGCAGGGCAAACTTGAGCGCATCGTCACCGAATTCCAGCGTGGTTTCTAGCTCTTGAATCGCAAAGGAGTCTACAGGAGTCCAGTTAAACGGTTTAAATCCAAGAAGTTTGAACTCAAATGGTAGCACGTGTTGTCTTTTTGCGTATGCTATATAGTCGTTCACGCCTTGTGAATAAGCTTCGAGTGCGACGACTGTGAGGTTGTCCAATGGGTTTTTGGTTGCGTTTGCGAGCACGCGTTGCCAATCTGTGTGGGCGGTTAGTGGTGCGCCTACCATCGACCAAAATTTGTCATAGCCATTGTACGAACTTCCTAGCATTTGAGAAAGGTTACCCAACCCAGTTAGAGCAAAAAGCTCCATTTGAAACAGTCTGTTTTTTGCCTGGATAAAGCCGAGCGCCAAAAAGAGGTCGTGATCATCAGAAGCGTAAATGTGGTACACACCGTTTACATCCTGTATCACCGTCACTTTGTGTAATAAACCCGGTAGTGAGTAGCTTTGATTAGAAATCACCAAATTTTGGGCATTTCTCTCTACTCCGTTTTGTGGGTTAAGGATCACCAAAAGAGGTGTGAGCTCGCCGACCAGAATTAGCACAATCACAAGTGTGACTCCAGTGACAACTCCCGCGATGCGGAGCACAACACTATTTTTGCTTTTAAGATAAAAAATTTGTGGTCTAAAGAGGTGAACCACATGCCGAGCAGAACTTTGCGCCAGCTACGTTTGTCACACCGCAGTGAGGGCAGTGTATAACTTCAACGATTTTTTGATCTATATGGCTTACGCCAACGCTTGCCGCGTATTCGTCTATCACCTTAAGTATTTTTCCTGGTAACTTGTGTTGCTCGTACAGCCCCCAGCTTGCTGGAATCATAAGAGGAGTAAAGAAGAAAAAGCCGGCCGCTTCGACTATCGCTTTGTCAGCCCACCTTCCCTGCCCTAATGAAACCACCGTTCCTTCATTTGTTTTCTGAATGTGCACCGTAAGAGCTTGGCTTAAACCCGTGACGGTGCGTAGAATTCCAGCTTTCCTGATTTGAACGTAAATATCACCGCCACTATTTAACTTTTGTACTTCATAACCTTGCGCCTGAAATGTTTGAACGAGTTTTTGCGCTAAACCTTCTGGGTCGACTGTAGTTGGATACGTTTTTTGAATCATACTTTTTGAAAGTCAAAGAAATTTATAAATTCTATGAAAATTAAAATCGTAAAAAACAGTATAGAATTAGACATAAATATAATATTCGTTTGTACATGTCGTATTTACATCGCCTTACCGTTCTGCAAGTTCGTAAAACTATCCCAAATCTCATGTAAAGGGATAAAATTGTAAAGTATTCACACTTTAAAATTTTGGACTGCTAAAAACGCCAACCTGCACAACAACACAGATGTTTCGTAAAAATTTCTTAAATAAGCCACACAGGTTACCATTAGAACATCTTTAAAAAGTTTTTTTAGCTTTAGACGAGGAGCAAAAAGGCTTGGCTTAAAATTTCGTTGATACACTTAGGTAGAGTGTAACAGTTCTGACTTTCTCCCCGCCTCTCAATGGTTTCCTTCCAGAGCGCTCATCATACATCGGTTCGGGGTTACATCTCTCTTGGTCGGGTGGCTCAGAAAGCCCCCCACTCAAAGAGGAGGGAACTATCATCCAACTACAGATTCTAAATGCCCCTCCACAGTGCCATTGAGCGCTCAATCGAGCTAGGCGTCATTAGAATCACCACTAAGATAAGCGGGCTATTCATAGAACACCAGAGACCCCGTCCGTAAGGGCGGGGAGTTAACTATAAATATGAATAAGATTAAAAAGATTGGGGACGTTCCCTGAAAGCACCAGTCACAAGTGTGGGTATGTTACCCACGTTGAAGGAAGGGAGCTGAGGTGTCCTAATTGTGGCCTCAAGTACAACC
>Ga0081474_123982_pt1 | contig 49361 bp, 45 predicted proteins | sample OneHunmetagenome_2_FD_70978 | JGI IMG/M metagenome (GOLD analysis project Ga0081474, IMG submission 70978) | Ferrous microbial mat communities from One Hundred Spring Plain, Yellowstone National Park, USA v2 (version 2) | ecosystem: Environmental > Aquatic > Non-marine Saline and Alkaline >... | reverse complement strand
CATAGCCCACATCGGTGTGAGAGATCATTATTTATCAACAAAAGTTTGTCACAAACAGCTATAAAAAGATTTCTATTAACACGAAAAAGGATTCAGCCCTCATCCGGGGGCAATCGAGTGGATCAGAGGACCACCACTTGAGTCCGATCCAGAAAGAAGAGAAAGGGATCCTTCATGTGAAGGAGAGAGGAACGATATTGCGTATCTCCTCCTACACTTCCATTGCCCTAGATCGGGCTGGGGAGTGTCCAAATTAGGGGCTGTCCATTCCCTTGGCGAGGCTTTCCGTCCCCCGTGGCCCCCTTCTCTAATGATTCCTTAATGGCCTCCGAGAGTCGGATGTCTTCCTCAACCCTAACCCTGCTCTATGGCCTCTAGGAGCTTTTCCCCTACGCTCCTCTCACCTATTATGATCAGGTCGTCCCTATCATCATAGTACTTACTCAAAACCTTCTTGAGATTCTCCACATTGGAGGGAACGATCTCCATTAGCTCACCACCTCTGTATCTATCGTCTTCGTATACCACGAGGATCGCATTGAGGTAGTACATAAACCTAAAGCAAGCAACCACCTTGCCGTCTTCAACCTTCTTGAATAGGTTCACTGTTAATAGAGGTTCGGTTAGACCATGTCTGTTCCACTCGTAGTACTTGATCCTCAAAGTTTGTCCACCATTTCCGCAAAACTCTTGGTCTGACTCAAAGGGAGTCCTGTCGCTGACCTATCGACCATTAATACCTCCGCTATTATACTGAAAGCTATCTCCCTCTCTGTTGATGCGCCCAGATCTAGGCCAGCGGGTATCCTTAGCTCCCTTAGTTGATCCTTAGTTATCCCGGCTTGTAGAAGCCTCCCCATTATGACCTTGGCTCTCCTGAGGCTCATTACTACCCACGTATGTTTGGCTCCTCCTGTGAGTGACTTCATTATTGCCCAAGTATCATAGACGTGTCTTGTGGCTACGACTGAGTAGGAGTCCTTAACCACGTCATCGGGGACAGTGAAGGCCGAGCCGGCTATTACCTCGTCTGCCTCATAAGCGCCTTCCTCGTAGAAAGGATCCACCACTGTCACCTTAAATCCCAAGTCCTTAGCGAAGTGGGCTACATGGGTGGCCACACCTAAGCTCTTACCCTTGCATTTACTCATGTCCACTCTCACGCTATCCCTGTCACAAACTACTGGTTCCTCCATTTCGGCTTCTCTACTTGAAGAGAATAGGACCAGCTTCACGATCTAAAATTCTTGAAGGCCAAAAATAAGTGATTTTCTTGGCTGGTTTCATTCCGCAGGCGATCTTACAAGTTCCCTCTTGCGTAGCGATGAGACACCCCTCTGAACTTCATCCTTATACAGTTGGGGATTTGGGGACGTAAAACCCCACGGACGGAGACGGATAATCCCAATTTAAACATTCGTTCTGGGAGAGCGTGCATTAATGACAGTCACGGACGGAGTAAGCTTCACCGAGGTGCCCCGGTTGAAGCGAGGGTTAGTGAGGTTAACCTCTGCCCCATCAACGACCTATACAGGCACTATCATGCCCGTATCAGAGTGGGAGCGCCCGTAGGGACCTGTGGAGCCCCGCCCCCTACTCTTGACCAAGGGGCGAGATGGGCCTTGAAGCGGGAAGCTCCCTCCTTCAGGAGGAGGTAGCTCACATGACTCAATAGGGGGTTTGGGGGGCGGAAGACCCTCCCTAGGGGGATGAGCAGCCCTGGGAGGGTTTTCGTTCTGGAAGTCAACGAGAGGGCCGGAAGAGCTGGGCCTATGGGGCGAAAACCCTCCGCAACCCGCGCTGCGCAGTACAGCCCGTGGAACCTAGCTGCGGGTGGATCTGTCACTCGGTGGAGCAGGAAACCCCGGCCGCGAGTGACCGTCCGTAAGGGCGGGATAGTTTACTAATCAACACCCTAAAACATCCTTAGGGTCTGCTTTAGGAGTTATCCAATGCTGAGTGCACTGAGTAAGCGTGTGGGGAAATTCGTGACCCTACGCAGGGTAGGAAGACCATGGACGATGCATGAGAGGAAGCCTCTTAGGAGGAGAAGGAGATCGCAGGGTTAGAACGGTCCTTGGGGTGCTAGTGCTTCGTAGGACAGAGAAACGCTAATCTTAAGGGGTCACGTCTAGTCAAGTCTCCAAGTCGATTTGTCTTTGGAATCCATTACCTTTACACCTGCTCTCTCTAAACTGGCTCTAATCGAGTCCGAAAGGTCATACATACGCCTAGCTCTCAACTCATTCCTGATCTCCAATACAGAGTCCAGCACTTTAGATAACCTATCCAAGGAAGCGTAGAACTCCTCGTCCACTACCCTGAAGACCTCGTTGAACTGCCTCATAGCTTCTAGGGCAAGTAAAGCAGTGGTGAAGTCCTCAGTGTGCTTGACTTTAGTGAAAACCAGAGTAGCGATCTCGTGAATTGAAGCTAGAGCGCCTGCCGTGTCAAAGTCCTCCGACATCCTTCTGTGGAAACGCTTGAGTAGTTCGAGGACGTCCCGATGAGTCCTCACATCCTCGTCTGAGGACCTGTGTTTAACCCCCTCAGAAATGACCTGCCTTATTAAGGCTAAGGCATCCTTGAGTCTCCTCAGCGAGGCAGAGGCATTGCTTAAGCTCTCCTCACTGAAGTCCAGCTCGGACCTATAGCTGCTGCTCAGGAACCAATACCTCAGCACGTCAGTGCCGTATTTGGATATGGCTTCGTTGAGTGGTATTATGTTACCTAGGGATTTAGACATCTTCTCCTTCCTGATCGTTAGGAAAGCAACGTGGAGCCAGTAAGAAACCCACCTGTGGCCCAAGAGAGCCTCACTCTGTGCTATTTCGTTCTCGTGATGGGGGAAGATGAGGTCTGAGCCGCCGCCGTGGATGTCAAACCTCTCCCCTAAGTATCTGGTAGACATGGTGGAGCACTCTATATGCCACCCTGGCCTCCCCCTGCCCCAAGGTGATTCCCAGTAAGGCTCTCCAGGCTGCGCCGCCTTCCATAACGCGAAATCGTATGGATGCCTCTTTTCCTTTAGGAACTCGGTCTCCTGATTCCACTCCTCTCTGACCGCGTTGGAAAGTTTCCCATATTCAGGGAAGGTGTCCACATCGAAGTAAACGCTCCCACTCTGGGTGGCGTAAGCATGGCCCCTATCGATCAGCTTCTGCACGAAGTCTATTATCTCCTTCACATGTTCCGTCACCTTGGGGTGAGCATGAATCTCCACCTTGAGTTTAGACATGGCCTCTATGTAGTCCCTGGCGTAGAACTGAGCCACCTCATCCCACCTCTTGCCCGTCTCCTTGGCCTTGTTTATTATCTTGTCGTCAACGTCCGTTATGTTCTGCACTCTTATCACCGTGTAACCCCTGAGCTTCAGGTACCTGGCTATAGCATCGAAGGCCACGAAGGTCCTACCGTGACCTATGTGTATATAGTCCTGCACCGTAGGACCGCAGACGTATATCTTAGCTATTCCTTCTTCCACGGTCTCGAAATTCTCCAGTCTTCGGCCCAGCGTGTTAAAGACACGGATCAATTGACCCACACCTTTCGCGTGATCTCCCTGGCCTTAGGTATAACGTACAACTTATAGGGATCTTCCCCAAGGAGTGACGCTAAGTATATGGAGGTCAAGTCCACGAAGTAGGTGAGGCTGGCCAAGTTCTTGAGAGTGGAGGTGAATTTAGGCCTGATCACGTAGGGGGAGAGGAGTTCCCCTGTTACCTCATCGATCCTCTCAGAGGCTATGAGGATGGGGAAGAGGTCCTTAGATCTCCTGTAGCCCTCTATTTCGTTATGGTGGATCTCCGGCACCCTGTTGTAGAACGCGGGGTATTTGGAGTTCTCATTGAACTGTTGCTTCATTCTCTCAGCTATTGGAAAGTACTTCGAGGAGTAAACCACTGGTAACTTACCTAATACTCTCTGAGCTAGCTCCTTAGGCTTCCCTCCTAGAAATTCCTTGGACTCCACTACCCCTTGGTATAAGTCTTGGACGGAGTAGCCTAGACTAAAGGACTCCACTATCATCCTCATGAGAGGAGTGACAAGGTAGGGGAACATAGCCCTGGGCTGACCGCCTTCAGGGATCTTGACATAGGGGACACCCTTCTCTTTACAGTAGTCCAGAAGCTTACCACCTGAGGTGACAGCGTAAGTTGAAGCTCCCCTCTCTACGGCCCTGAGGAAAGCGTTCAGGGTCTCAGAGGTGTTACCAGAGTGGCTCACAGCTATAACCGTGGATCTAGAGTCCACCCGCTTGGGCAGATCACCGTCCCTCACCACTTCATAGGCGAATGGGGGATCGAGAGGGTATACCATGTCGCCCGCTATTCCACTCCCTCCTAACCCCAGGACGAAGACCTTCTCGTTGTTCTTGAGCTCGGGAACGCTGAATTTAAGGGCCTCCTCGAAGAGGTCCTCCCAGTGTTCGTAATCACTGAGCAGACTTGATCACCATGGATATGTTAATTGCGGGCGGAGAGGCAGAGAGGTTGGCGGTTATGGACTCTATTCCCACTTCCTTCATATTCGACTTAATGGCGAAGAGGTACTCCGTAATAGCTGAGACCAGGAAGTCCATTATATTGTCCATTTTCTCGCTTAAGTTACCGGAGATCAGCGTGGGGGCAATGGCTGGCTGCGTCATGGCCGCTAAAAGGAGGTTCGCTCTCTCAGCTAACTTCACGAAGTCCTTCGTAGCTCCCACCCAGTTCTTGGACTCCAACTCGCTGTCAATGGACGCGGATATCTCGATTATCCTACCGAGCTCCCTTCTTATAAACCTCAGCACATCCTTCTCAGGCATGGAGAGTGAGACCTTCTCTAGTGATTCCAAGTCCTTAGATAACCTGAGGGACTGCTCGTGGACTCCGGGCATGCAGTAATATAGTGAGAGTAGACGTTTAAGTATTTCCAATACTCAACCCGAGCCCTAGCTGAGGACTCACTCCTCGGCATTCTCCGTGAGGCTGAGGTAGGCCTCCTCCAAGCTTCCCTTCTTGAGGTCGGCCACGATCTCCGCTGGTTTCCCCTCAGCCACTATCTTCCCTTGATGGAGTATGGCCACCCTATCGGACAGAAACTCGGCTTCCTCCATGTAGTGGGTGGTCATCAGCACAGTCCTGCCTTCTCCTTTCACATCCTTAACGATCTTCCACAGTTCCCTCCTGCTCTTGGGATCCAATCCAACACTTGGCTCATCCATGAAGAGCACTTCAGGGTCCCCGGCCAAGGCACAAGCTATGGCGACCCTCCTGATCAAACCGCCGGACAGCCTCTTGTATCTAACCTGCGAGTATCTCTCTAGGGACAGAGAACTCAGGATCTCGTCCACTTGCTCCCTTTTGCCACCATAAATTCTGACGAAGTACTCCACGTTCTCCCTCACAGTTAGGTCCGAGAAACCCATGAACTTCTGAGGCACTACACCTATTATCTCCCTTACCTTAGCGCACTGCCTCGGCACTTGAAGTCCCAGCACCTGTACCTTTCCTGCGGTGGGTTTCAGGACGCACGACAGTATCCCAATGGTAGTAGTCTTCCCGGCCCCGTTAGGACCTAGGAGGGAGAAGATCTCTCCCTTGTTCACCTTGAGGTCGATCCCCTTAAGCGCTTCTACTCTTCCCTTGTAGACCTTCCTCAATCCCTCAGCTGAGACTGCAATCAACTAGATCGAGTAACCCCCTGAGTAAAAATATGTTGCTACGAAATCCTTTTTACTATATTTATTACCCTGTTTAGGGAGTTAAGGCTGTGACACCGGAGGAGGCCTATTCCTTAAGGCTCATAACCGACGTAAGGGTCACGGAGATAGGGCTAATTCACGTTGAAACTTGGATGAATAGGGATGATTACGCCTCAGCTCTCTTCCTTAACGGGAGGAAGATAACTCGAGGTCTCAATGAGTGGGGCCCTCTATACCTTCAAGGTAAGCTCTACTATGTTAGATCGGAAAGGGAGAAGTCACACCTAGTGATGCAGGAGAACTTTGGGGAGCCAGCTGAACTCCTGAGTCTGGGGAAGATAAAGAAGTTCGCCCTCCATAGGAAGGGTATACTGATAGTGGGGGAGGAGGTAGCGGACAGGATGAAGCCAATGATCACGGAGAGGCTGAAGTATAGATTCGATGGTAGAGGTCTGCTTAGGACCAGACAGTCACTTTACCTATACGACGGTGAGCTGAGGAAGTTAGTCTCAGGGGACTTCGATGTGACAGACGTAGCCAGCAACGGGAACAGGGTAGTCATAACTTCCACCGTTGATGGGGATGATTACGGTCTGTCCAACGTCTACGAAGTCGACGTAGACACGGGCGAGCTCAAGAGACTCACGAAAGGGGAGAACAGCATATCTGCGGTGGCTGTCAACGAGGAGGGTGAGGTCGCATTCCTGGGGCACAGAAGGGGGAAAACACCATGGGCCGTCAGGCATGTCTTCCTGATCGACGAGGAGAGGGAGTACCAATGTGGGAAGACATGTGGAAGTTCAGTGATCACCGATCTCTTCGATAGCGTCACGGAGAGGCTAATTTTCAAGGGGGATCAGCTACTCTCATTGGGTCAGGAAGGGGGATCGGTTAATGTATACCTATTGTCTGATGGTAAGAGCGAGGACCTGACTAGGGGTGAGCTCGTAGTGAGGGGATTCGACTACAATGGAGAGTTGGCTTACTTCTACACCGCGCCGGAGAAACCGTCATTGCTTCAATACAAGGGACGTACATACGATCCCAATCCTCAGGTCAACGGAATAACGCCTGCACGGGTACACAGTGGAGTCCAAGGGTGGGGGTTGATAATCGACAGGGAGGCCCCCACTATCCTCTTCGTTCACGGAGGACCTCACATGGCCTACGGTAACGCTTACTACATAGAGTTTCAATTCTTCGTTAAGAATGGCTATAACGTGATTTTCTGCAATCCGAGGGGTAGTCAGGGCTACGGTGAGGACTTCGCCGAGGCCTGTGTGGGAGACTGGGGCGGAGGTGACATGCAGGACATACTTCAGTTCACCAGGGACGCAATAACCCAGTTTGGCCTGAAGGGGAAGCTTGGGATCACTGGTGGGTCATACGGTGGATTCATGACAAACTGGATGGTGACTCAGACTGATCTCTTCTCCGCTGCTGTGAGCGAGAGGGGGATCTCGAACCTAGTGAGCATGTGTGGCACCAGCGATATAGGGTTCTGGTTCAACGCGGTGGAGGCAGGAATTCAGGATCCCTGGAGCCCAGAGTCCATTGATAGGCTCATGAGGAGTTCACCCATATACCACGTCAAGAGGGTTAGGACCCCCGTTATGCTCATACACGGGGAAGAGGACTATAGGTGTCCCATAGAGCAGGCAGAACAGTTCTACACTGCCCTTAAGATGAATGGCGTACCAACTAGGCTGATCAGATACCAAGGGGATGGTCATGAACACGCAAGGAGGGGAAGGCCGGAGAACGTTAGGGACAGGCTGAAGAGAAAACTGGAGTGGTTCGATCTTCACTTGGGAAAGAAGTAGTGGATCAAACTGTGAAGCGAGAGCTTCACAAGGGCCCCAGTAGATCTAGTTCACGCGATCTGATACATCCCCAATTCGCTCCCTGGGTCCTAACCCTATACACAACCCAATTCGCAGCTCCAAAACATACTAGACCTTCAAGCTGTTGTGAACAGTTTCAGTTAATCTACTAAATCGAACACCCTGTGTATCAATTCTGATGAGTCTCGTAGCGGCTGCAGTTTGTATTCCGAAGAGGCTGCAGATTATAGGTGTTCTTGTTCCCCTGTTGGAACGGGAAACTCCAACAGGTGGGCCCGCAAAGGGGGCAGAGGAGGGTGAACGGGGATACTACTTTACGACTCCAGTGAAGCCCAAGGACTGAGGTTGGATAAAGTCTCTCCGAAACTCGATGGAGTCCGAACCCCCGATCTGCATCACCTATGATTCTATATAGCTAGGTTCGAGTTTTCCGCAAACTGCTGAAAAAGCGTAAGTTATCTCTCCTGTTTTATCATTTTAATTTAGAATAAACTAGACAAATTTGTGAATTTTACTAAGATTTAACAGTGTTAATGTATTTCCCCTAACCTCTTATTGAAAAAGAAATAAAGTCGAAAGTTCAAAGATCAGTTGGATGAAGGTTTCCGAACTCGTAGGGACACTCTTCCAGCTGGACAAGGACTGGACAAGTAGGATAGTAATGGCCATGTTGATCATGGGAGTCCTGTGGGGGCTACTGGGAATGGTGGACTCCCTCATGATCAGGGTCCAGGAAACAGGTTGGGGTGTAACAGGGTCAATGCCCTTCACCCCTCAGGAGTACTACGCTGGCATAACGCTTCACGCTGAGAGAGCTCTATTCGGCTTTACACAGCAGGTAATCTACGCGATCTTCATCTTCTTCACTATTAGGTTACTCAAGTTAGAGCCTAGAGCTAAGTGGGTGCTCAACGTCTCCTTCATTCTGATTAACATGTCCATGATGTTCATGGAGGGGCCTATCCTCGTCTACCCTATCTTCAACGATAATTACTTCCCGGCCACAGGTTGGTACTACCTCTCTCCTTTAGGTCTGCCTGGGCACAGCAGCTATGTGGTGTCCCCCCTCTTCTTCTGGGGTTGGGTAATGCTCGATGCTTTCACGTATTTAGCAGGAGGCTGGATAGTTTACCACTATTACTTAGCAACCAGGAGGATGAGAGAAAGGTTACCTGTGGCCCTGGTGTTCTTCCTCATGGATACACTCCTCTTCATGATAGGCTATTCAGGCGTCACAGCAGCGGACGTGTGGGACTTGTTGGCTTTCTACGGGATCACTGGGGTCGACGCCTTGGCCAATCAAGTGGCCTTCTGGATCTTCGGCCACGCAGTGGTTTACATGCTCTGGTTACCCGCAGTGGGTGCACTTTACCTCCTCATCCCCACATTAGCTGGCAAGCCCCTCTACAGTGACAAGCTGGGCAGGATTTCGGCCCTTCTCTACCTTGTTTTCTCCAATGTAGTGCCCATACACCACCTCTACATGGTCAACCTCCCGGTATACATGAAGTTCGTCCAAGAGATCTTGACTTACGGAGTAGTGATCCCCTCAATGATGACCTTCTTCAACCTCTGGGCCACAGCGAAGGAGGCTAAGTTCTCGTGGAACGTGGTCTCGGCTTTCACTGTTACAGCGTTCGCTGGGGCCATAGCAGCTGGAGTCACGGGTATCTCTAACGCCACCATATCCTTCGATGCCATAGTCCACAACACCATGTGGGTCGTGGGGCACTTCCACGCCATGATCCTGCTCTCCATAGTCCCGGCAGCCATGGCTGTGGTCTACTTCATGATCCCCATGCTGACTGGAAGGAATTGGTATTCCAAGGGAGCTGCCTGGTTCCACTTCTGGGGCTACCTTCTTGGTTCAGTGATCTTGGTAGTAGGCATGGACCAGCTCGGCCTAGGCGGACTCCTGAGGAGATCTGAGATCTTCCCAAGGACATATTACTTCGTTTCCGCCGAGGTGGAGGTAACCGTAGGCATGCTCTTGGCCCAGGCCGCTACTTTGGCTTGGCTCCTCAACTTACTGTCCACATTGGTGAAGGGGCGCAGAATTGAGTTAGCCCCACTGGACCTGGGACAGACAATCCAAGTGATCGGGGTCTCGCTCTCGGGCGCTTTACCCACATTGACTTCCCCTGTACTCAGGAGGGCTATCAGCAGGGGCTATGGCATGGGAGTGCTGGGGGCCTTGATAGCGGCCCTCAGTTTCTTCTTCCTAGCGAAAATGGGTGACGGATATGGGGATTTCATATGGATCTGGCTCCTCCTCTTCATTACGGGCGTATTCCTAATGGCTCTTCCCATACTCAGGGACTCTAAGGGGGTGTGAAGGGTGAACTCCAAGGAGAAGTGGGAGTGGGGCTTTACCCTTTCTGCGATCATCTTACTCGCATTAGTCGCTGCCACTACTTTCCCCTACATATTCCAGGTCGGAGGAGTGCCAGCCCCCCATCTAACTAACGATGCCCCGGTAATACAGGTCCACCTGATCCAAAGACAGTATGTCTTCCAAGTGGAGGAAGAGGGACCCAAAGGGAACTCAAGCTACTACAACCTCATTTTGACCTACCCGAGTTACCTCCTGAACTTGACCGCGACGTCAATAGACGTCACAGGAAACCTCTACTTCCCCTACTACAGTGGCCAAGTGATCGACGTCCAGATAGTCCCTGGAACTCAAGCCTACGCCGTGATCCTTCCCCCCTCTGTCCCAGGTCCCTATGTCTTCCTTAACGGGGAGTACGATGGCCCATGGTTCCCGTATCAGGTCGCTGTAATACTGGAGTTGCCCTCCTCCGGTTACTTCACGCTGAGTGACGTCTCCCGATACTACGAGCAGACGCAGCAGGCCAGAGCAGGGGCACTAGTTGGAGATCCGTATAACCCGCCAGTAATCCTCTGTAACTCCACTTTCGAGCCCAGGATCTACCTGTCTGCTGACCAGTATGGGATCCTCAACTTCACTGTCCCCGCGCCCACCTTAGTAGTGAAGGAAGGGGCCAACGTGAGCCTCGTCCTGTTCTTCCCCTTCCCCACCTCGGACTCCAACTACTTGAGGACATATGTCAACGGTAGACCAGAGGTTGTCAATAACGCCACTTTGGGAATTTACGGCGTTTCCGGAGGAACTCTGAAGCAAGTAGCCTCCGTGGAGTTACGCTACGGCGTACCCATAATCCTCAACTTCACCGCAGTTTACCCCGCATACGTTTATGGGATCTACTACCCAATCCACACTAACTACAGCCCTGGGAATACGTCGTCGCCTGTAATTGGAGAGGACTTTGGTTTAGTGACAGGTGCATGGGGGATCATAATGGTAGAGGGTGGATGAGATGGCGCAGTATAGCCTCTTTAAGGTCATGGGAATAGGGTATCTCCTAGCGTTGGCTCTCCTACTTTGGGAGATCGTGGACGTGACCTTACACAAGGCTGCCACGAACTACGTCCTGCCTTTCACCTTAGCCGCGATCGTAGGTTTCGCCCTATACTTCGTCTTCGTTTACTTGGCTCCTGCAAAGGAGCCGTAGTCAACAGTTTCAGATAGGTCGTGAAGTTTTTGTTGTTTGATATCGTTCAACTTCACCGACTGAAAACTATGGACTTTACCGCTGACGTTATCATTAGAAGATAGCCATCGTGCCATCTATGGGAGCTCCCTATGAGGACGTGGAAGTTTCATGGAAACTGTCCTCCTCACACCGCTCCCCGAGTTCACAGTATGGCCTGACAGGGTGAATGAGGACTGGGATCAGTTAAAAGTAACCAAACATAGCGAGAAGTTATGCCACGGGTAGACATCAACCCATAGCCAGATTCCATAACAGAGGGTAAAGCGGCCTTTGAGGAGATCAGCACTGCCAATCGAGGGGGGTTATGCTCATATCCTCGATGTAGGGAATCACGCATATGAACTCTAGATCCTCCTCTCCCCTATTCATGAAGGAGTGGGGGACATCACCCTTTATGAACACGAAATCCCCCCTCTTCATACTCCTTTTCTCCCTTCCCACGCACACCTCCGTGGATCCTGAGATTATGTATACAGCCTCCTCGTATTTGTGGATGTGGTGCGCTATGAGTCCTCCTGGTTTCACTGTGAACCGTCTAACAGCGTACCTAGAGGATCCTACGTCCTTAGTCACCAACCACTGAATGTAGGCTCCTTTAGAGCCCTTCACTTTGACTTCCTCCTGCTTAACCTGATCTTTGTTCCCGAAGTAGTAGTCCACGCTGCCCAAAAATTCAATCAAAGCTAAAAAGCATACTCCCCCTTAATACCCGTTGATCCCTCTCGGTCTCTCCAATGCTGTACTACCGCCTCACTGGTAATAAATGTTCCAGTCTACCTTAATTAACATGACCAAGGGAGAGGGGATTCTGATCGTTAAGGAGAGGCCGCTGCTTTGGGATGGATGGAGCCTGAGGGAAGTCAGAAGCGATTCCTCCTTCCCTCCTCCTGAAATAGGGCGAGCAGTGGTAATAGAGGACGGCAGGATTAAGCAGACAAAGAGGAAGGTATTCGATGTCACTAAGGTAAGGGAAGCCAGGTCGCTTAAACTCGAGGACTTCTTACACGAGCTCAACGCTTATCTCTTCAAGGGAGAGGACGGATCTCTCTACCTCTACTTCGGGGACTTGGAGAGAGCCGAGATCTCAGGGCGTTACGACGTGATCTCAGGAACTCCCATCCTCCAGGGGGATAGGGAGTGGGCACTAAAGGTCATGGAGAAGGAAGGGATAGAGTTCGTGAGGTACACAGTTCGAGAGTTTAGGGATGAGGAAGTGCTCAAGGCCGCTATCGGGATCGCGTTCAAACTGGGGTCTTGTGATGACGTCCTCTCTTACTATTCCCTATTGAGGGAACCAAGACCGGAGCAGTCCCTCCTAGCAGGGCAGTGCATGGAGAGGAAAGGCGACCTATTGGGCGCGCTGAGGGCATACAGGGGCATATCAGAGGAGGACTACTGGAGGGTGGAGGAGAAGCTCAGGGCTAAAGCTGATGAGTTAGTGAGGGTGTCCGATCTCAACGGTGACTTGAAGGCCCTCATGGAGGCTACATCCACTCACCCCGAGTACCACGTTCCTTTGTTCAAACTGGCCATACACTACTACTTCAAACGTAAATTCTCTGAATCCAAGAGGTACCTAGAGGAGTCGATCAGTAGATATAAGTCCTTCCCTTCACTCATCATGAAGGCTAAGCTCCTAATAGAGGAGGGAGACTTCAAGGGGGCCTTCGAGGCTGTATCAGAGGCCGAGAAATTCCATAGGAACGGGATCTCGGCTCACCTCAAGGGGATCTGCCTCCAAGGACTCAATGCCTCTTCCATGGCCGAAAGGGAGTTCGCCCTAGCCTGTAGTGAGGGGGTCTTCGAGGCCTGCGCCAAAGTAGATCCCAGGAGATTGAACCAAGAGAGATACCTGGATCCAAACCTATGGGTGGGCATGAGGATATACGGCTATGATGTGCAACAGGTCATAGGCACGGGAGGAACTGGTTTCGTGCTCAAGGTGTCAAAGGAGGGGAAGGACTTCGCCATGAAGGTGTTCAGGAGTGACGTAAGGTTAGGGGAGATGCTGAGGGAAGCCTCCAAGATGCAGGAGCTATCGGATAACGACTACGTGGTAAGGACGTATGGGACCTACTTGGACGTGAACTACAGAGACCCTTTGAGGAACCCACAGGCTCTCGTCATGGACTTCATGGCAGGAGGGGATCTGAAGGCGATCCTCACCTCAGAGGACTACTCCTCACTGAGACACTCCTCTAGGTGGCCTGACGTAGTTGCCTTGATCTTCTCCAGGATAGCTAAGGCCTTGGCTTACATTCACAGGCAGGGCTACGTCCACTGCGATGTGAAGCCCTCTAACGTGCTCTTCACCTCCCCTCTCCCGCGTTATGGGGATCAGGCATTCAACTCATTGAGGAGATCCTCCTCAATCCCTAAACTCTCTGACCTAGGCTCAGCAGTAAAGGTGGGGGATTTCCCCACCCAGTATACCCCCTACTATGCCCATCCCCTTCATCGCTTCGGCTCTAAAGCAGAACCCATGATGGACGTTTATTCTCTGGGAGTATCCGTTTATGTAGCACTGACTGGGACCTATCCCTTACCCCAGTGGCTTGAGGATGAGATCGAGAGCGCAGTAGTAGATCCGAGGAAGAGGGAACAGGTGATGAGGGCCTTTCACAGAACTCAGGTGAGAATGGACCAAGTGCATCACAATTTCAGGGAATTGATCGAACAGTCCTTGAGTGGTGAACTGACTGCGGAGGAGGTGAGCAAGGAGATGGAGAGAGTGGCCGAGCGAGGAGAGCTGTTCTACGATACTGGGCGAGGGACCACTGTGGAGAGCTGGAGCTGAGGAGATAATGGAGTAACGTGGTCGACATACCCCTTTCATCATTCCTGACCCCTAAATTCGACTTCTAAGTTCTTGAGGGAATCCCTCAGGGCAGTTGATGGTTCCCACCGTAGATTCAGGGGTTACACCCCTCACTTGAGATTTAGGGGTTACACCCCTCACTTGATGAGCACGAGAGGATCAGGGGATAACTCCCACTTGAATCCAGATCTCGAGGCTAGCGGGATCACTAGGATAAAGCGAGGGGCTAACGCTTCCCCCAGCCCCATTGTCCAAATCGAGGTGGGGAGGAGCATCATTAGCTCCACTAATGACAATTAATACTCGGGACCTTTCGGACTAATGTTTTTTTGTTACGAAATGCCATGTTCCGTGAGACCAATGAAAATAGAGACCAAGAGGATCAAGACCTTCGCGGGGGAGGCAGAGTTCTTCCCCATATCGCAGCTACAGGAAAGGGGCTTCAAGGTATCTGAGCTCCCATACTCCATAAGGGTTTTAGTGGAGAATGTGCTGAGGAACTACGACGGCAGGGTGATTACCGAAGAGGACGTTGAGAATGCAGCTGGATGGCGTGTGGGAAAGGAAATACCCTTCATGCCCTCTAGGGTTCTAATGCAAGACTACACTGGAGTCCCCCTCCTGGTGGACCTAGCCTCCATGCGTTCCCACCTTAAGAGGATCGGTAAGGATCCCTCTTTGGTTAACCCCATAGTCCCTGCGGACCTGGTCATAGACCACTCGGTGCAGGTGGACTATTTCGGAACCAACTATTCCTTAGACCTCAATAAGAGGAGGGAATTCGAGAGGAACAGAGAACGCTACCAATTCCTTAAGTGGGCCCAGAAGTCGTTCAAGAACCTCAGGGTCGTCCCTCCCGGACACGGAATCTGCCATCAAGTCAACCTAGAGTACTTAGCATCTGTGGTGGAATTGAGGGAACACAGGGGTAGGCTCACCGCTTTCCCAGACACCCTCGTGGGCACGGACTCCCACACCACCATGATAAACGGCTTGGGAGTACTGGGTTGGGGAGTGGGAGGGCTTGAAGCCGAGGCAAGTATGTTGGGCGAGCCATATTACGTCGTGATCCCTGAGGTGATAGGAGTTAGGTTAGTGGGCGAACCTCAGGAGGGTGTCACTCCCACGGACATAGTCCTCTACGTGACCGAGACGCTCAGGAAGAAGGGAGTGGTAAACAAATTCGTGGAGTTCTTCGGCCCCTCGCTCTCTAAGCTGACAGTTCAGGACAGAGCGACCATTGCCAACATGGCTCCGGAATACGGAGCTACTGTGGGCTTCTTCCCCATTGACCAGGAGACCCTATACTACTTGAGGGGGACAGGCCGTGAGGAGTGGCGAGTCGATTTAGTGGATCGCTACGCCAAAGAGGAGGGCTTGTTCTTCCAGGAGGAACCCAAGTACAGTGAAGTCGTAGAGGTGGATCTATCCAAGATAGAACCGGCTATAGCGGGGCCTAAGAACCCTGAGGAGAGGATCCCATTGACTAAGGTCAAGGAGACTGCCTCCACCCTAATGAGCGGAGGAGCCGATGGGACTTTCACTCCTAACGGGGCAGTGGTTATATCCGCCATAACCAGTTGCACCAATACGTCCAACCCTACGGTTATGCTGGGGGCAGGCCTCCTAGCCAAGAAAGCCATACTTAGGGGACTAACTAGGAGACCTTACGTCAAGACGAGTATGGCCCCGGGATCTGCAGTTGTAGTGGAGTACCTAAAGGAGGCTGATCTGCTCCCCTACCTGGAAGGACTTGGATTTCACGTGGTGGGCTTTGGCTGCACTACCTGTATAGGCAATGCGGGTCCACTGATTCCCCAGGTGGAGAAAGACGTAAGAGAAAGGGGGACCAGGACCTTCGCAGTGCTCAGCGGGAACAGGAACTTCGAGGGCAGAATACATCCTCTTCTCACCGGAGCCTTCTTGGCTTCCCCGCCGTTAGTGGTGGCTTACGCGCTAGCAGGCAGGCTGGATATAGACTTGACCAAGGAGCCAATAGCCTTGGATCCAAATGGTAATCCTGTTTACCTCAGGGACCTTTGGCCTTCCATGAGGGAGATCAGGGACTACCTTAAGTTAGCCATGAACCCTGAGCTCTACAGGGCCAAGTATAGGGACGTCTTCAATGGCGATGAGAACTGGGACGGATTAGAGATCAGTGAGGAGCCCACTTTCAATTGGAACGAGAGGTCCACATACATAAGGGAGCCGCCCTGGTTCACTTCTCAACCCCGAGCACTGGATGACGTGATCAACGCTAGGATCTTAGCCCTGTTGGGAGATAGAGTGACTACAGACCACATATCCCCTGCAGGTCCCATACTCAGAGACTCACCAGCCGGGAAGTACCTGACTTCCCTGGGCGACAAGGACTTGAACACTTATGGCGCCAGAAGGGGTAACCATGAGGTCATGATAAGGGGAGGCTTCGCTAACCCTAAGCTCAAGAATTTCTTAGCGAAGAGGGAGGGAGGCTTCACTAAGTCATTCCTCGATGGCGAGGAGAAGACCATCTACGAAGCTGCCATGGAGTATATAGCGAAAGGGATTCCGCTTGTGATATTCGCTGGGAAGCAATATGGAACAGGGAGTTCCAGGGATTGGGCGGCCAAGGTGACCTCCCTTCTGGGCGTTAGGGCTGTAATAGCGCCAAGCTTTGAGAGGATCCACAGGAGCAACTTGGTAGCAATGGGCGTACTTCCCATAGAGGGCCCTGATTGGAGGGAGATCGGAATTAAGGGTGATGAGGTGGTGAATATAAGAGGACTTAAGGACCTAGAGCCGAGGAAGAAGGTGGAGGTTGAGGTAGTGGGTGAGGACAGGAAGGCCTTCACCGGAATAGTGAGAGTGGAGACTAGGGTAGAAGCTGAGTATGTAAGGAGCGGGGGAATACTGCAGTATGTAATGAGGAAGTTCGTTTAAGAACCATGGAGCTCCACACGGGAAGGACTAGCGCCGATTTCGAGGCCCTCCCTTTCCTACTTTTAACCTGCCCGTGTTCCTTTTAAGGTGATATTAGTTAACATAGCTCTTTCTCCTTTTAGTCCTATTTAGTCCTATTTAGTCCTATGGTTAATCCTTTCTCATGTTGATAGTGATTTTGTATTGGCTTTGTCCAGATCTCTTGAGAATCGAAAAGGATGGGGGGGTTTTAGGCTTCATCGAAGTCTCACGGATGCGTTCGAATCTCAGCCCTTGGGCTTCACGGAGTCGGGTTGGTCCATTCTTCCTCTCCGCCTCCAGGGTAAACCCAACCCACTCCCTTTGAGAGAAGAACCCGCACACCCCGAGCCTGAGACCTCTTCGGTCGATCCCGATGCGGGACTCAGAAAACTCAGTGCGTTCAATATATAATTTCACGGCTTAACTGAAACCGCTTACTACGGCTTCTCACTCGATGTGAGCTCTACCCGAAAGGACGATTGAGGTCGGAGGACGTGAGTCCCTTGCAGTCCCAAGGAGTCCCATAACCCACTCATCGCGGGTGGTCGAGGGGATAATCCCTACGCCCGATCATTAGTGGATGCAAAATGATCGGAATGAGAGTGTAGGGACAAACGGGTCAGATCTAATTTCTCCTCATCTCTTCGGTACTCGGCAAAATCTTCATCCCCACCTCGACTTCTCTTTTGGAGACTTGCGAGCTATCACCTCCTGAAGGAGGGAGCTTCCCGCTTCAAGGCCCCACCTCGCCCCTTGGCCAAGGGTGGAGGGTAGGCTCCACAGGCTCTACGGGCCTCTCCATCCCTGATCTCTTGAGGACTTTCGGGGAAGCGTTGTAGTCACGTTCTGCTGTCGAACCGCATTCGGGATAGGTAGACACAAGACCCGTTAACGTTAGGTCTTCCCTTACGTGACCGCATTTGGCACAGGTCTTGGAGGTGTTTGCTGGGTTCACCAAGAGGAACCTCTTGCTGTATTTCTGGACCTGGTACTTGATTAGGTCCCTTAGTTTCCCAAGGATCACGGCGTTGGGGAAGTACTCGGTGTCGCTTGTAACGAGGAGTTTCTCTACACCCACATCGAGGGCCACTGCCTTCTTGGTATTTGGAAGTAGTTCGACTTCAGGGACGTTAACCAGGGAGGTGGTGAAGACTCTCCCACCACCCTCAGACTTCAAGATCGCCCTCCCCACCCTAAGCAGGGGGGTGTCCCCCCGCGCGATCGGCTTGAGGAAGCCGAGGTGGGAGAGGTGCAAGGCGATCAACCGCTTCTCACTCTCCTCCCCCTTTATTTAGTGTTTCCCCGGGGCTGAGGACCTTGCAACCGCCCTGAGGGTGGGAGGCCCACTCCTTCCCCCCTGGGGAAATTCGCCAAGCCGTCCAGGAAGCCCGGCGTGAAGGAAGAGTTCAGGGGCCAGTTGGGCGACCTGGGGGCGGACCCGTGTAGCGCCCATCCTGCTCCCTGAGGTCGAGGGCTGACTGCCTCATCGGTCTCAGTTAAACCGCCCCTTCGTAGAAACACAGGTCCGCTAAGGGTGTTGTAGGCCTGGCAAAGCGACCTCAACGCGCTTCAACGCCCTCAACTTTCGTCCGCGCACGCACCGAAACCCCGCGGTGGGGCATTGGTCGGACGTAGGGGAGTCGATGTTTAAATTGGGGCATCCCCTAGGGAGGGTCTTACGCCCCCCAAACCCCAAGAAGATAAAAGCTAGTCCTGAGATCCACTCCTAAGGAGGGTCCATTGAGCCTAACAACGAACGAGGAGTCTATGGTGTATTGGGTATCTGAGATCTTCACGTCTATCCAAGGCGAAGGTGGAGTGATAGGGACTCCATCAAACTTCATAAGACTGGCCGGATGTAACCTCAGGTGCTTGTGGTGCGATACTAAGTACTCGTGGGTTAGAGAACAGGGAAGCAAAACGAAAATTAGCGAGATCATAGGGGCCTTAGACAGAAGAATAAAAATAACCACCATAACTGGGGGAGAGCCCCTACTCCAGGACGTCACCCCACTAGTCAGGGCCTTGAAGACCTTGGGCCACAGGGTAATAGTTGAAACCAGCGGCACAATTAAACCTAAACCGGAACTAAGGAAACTAGTTGACGTATTCTCTGTCTCACCTAAGCTCTCCAACAGCGGCTTTACCCCTAAATATTCCTTCCGCGAAGACGATTGGGCCACTTATTATAAGTTCGTAATAGTCAAGCCCAAAGAGGATCTGAACGAAGTGGAGGAATTCGTAAGATCTCAAAGAATACCTGATCATAAGGTAATATTGCAGCCTGATGGGAACAGAGAGGACTACATCAATGCTCTCTCTGAGATAGTAGAGGAGATAATGAGGAGAGGACTTACATACAGAGTTCTACCACAACTCCACAGGATCTTAGGAGTCAGGTAGGATAATGCCCTTGATTGACGAGAAGGTGATAAATCCTTAACCTGAGCTCATGATCCTTAATATTCTCAACCATTCCTCTCATACATATTCTTAGGCAAATCCTCTAGGACGACAGTACTCCTACTTCCCATGGCTCGCTCACAGCTTTCAATCCCCGTGAACTCACTCCGCCCTTGCGGACGGGGCTTCCCCCTCGCGATTTCCTGCTTCAAGGTCCCACCTTACTCCTTGGTCATGGGTAGAGGGCTCCACGGGCTCAACTGTCCCAGCCCTGAAGACATGTATACGACCATGTTACCCACACGGGCCGTCCATGGGACAGAGGCGCACCTCACTGGCTTTAACTGAGGCGCCTCGTTGACGCTTACCCCGTCAGTCACTGCCATCGATAATGTCTTGTGCTGTTTAAATTGGGGACATCCCCTAGGGAGGGTCTTACGCCCCCAAACCCGCCGAGGAGATAAATCTCATTTTCTGGATCTGACTCCCTCCCCGTCCTGGAAGGGTTCCAGCCGCTCATGGTTCCCACCGTGGATTCTGGACCGTATTCACTTGGTGGGCCAGAGGACCACTCCCGCTCAACTGGACCCGAAAGGGAGGGTGTGAATCGTCGTGTGAAGGGAAGAGGAATGCTAGTTTATGGGTTTATCATGGTAATTGTTCAAAGCTTTGGTGCCAACAGGAACGTGACTTTACCGTCCCCACCTAGGGGGAAATCCAGCTGAAGAGGTTTCTCCGAGGAGAACTTCAGCTCCATATCAGTAGCGACCTTCGAAAGCTCCAACGCATCTCTAAGGTAATTCGCGTCATAAGATGACGTGCTCTCCTTAGCCATTTCGAGATTCTTAAGGGACTTGGATCCTTTCAGAAGCTGGATCTCCATTTCAGTCTCACCCTCTGCTCTCAGGAAGATGCCGTCTTCTTTTGCCGTTATGATAACGGTCTCTGAGACAGTTGTTATCCTGTCGAATGCCCTCCTGAACTCTTGAGCTGATACTAAAGCGGAAACGTCGAACTGGAGATTGATCTCGGGTATCTCCTGAGACGCCACTTCTAAGTTCCTGACTACGTTCTCCCTCACTATGTTGCCCTCTACTCTCACAAGGTAATCACCAGAGTCCAAGGACTCGATGAGCACAACGTCCTTAGGGCGTGCTGAGTCAAGGATCTTTGATAGGTACTGCGTGTTGAAGCCGAAAGTCGTCTCCTCATCCACCACATACTCGTTGAAAGCGGCTGCCCCAAGTTTAAGCCTCATGAGTAGGACGTGGGCTGGATCTATAGCTACTAGCTCTACCCCTTCTTTGGAGAACCTAAGCGAGGCCTCATTAACTATGGCGGAGAGGGAATCCATGATAGGGAGTATCAGCTTACTGTCAACGACTACTCTCACAGTTAGACATTTGAGGGCGAGCTATTATATGGCTATCTAACTTGAGGGTCATAATATCCTCAGATAGGAGCAACTCGGGTAAAACGCTTGTGTCCTCAGGTATTATGAGAGCTCTCCGTAAGAGTATGAGAGTGCGGCCGTTTAAGGTAGGACCTGACTTCATAGATCCAGGTTATCACAGGGTAGCCTCAGGAGAGCACTCGGTGAACCTGGACCTTTGGATGATGGGGAGCTCGGGAGTCCGTAAATATTTGAGCAAGTATATGAAGGGTTACGACATTGGGATAATCGAGGGGGTAATGGGACTATACGATGGTTTAGAGGAGAGGTATAGTACATATGAGTTAGCTGTTGAAACCGGGACGCCGATAGTCCTAGTCATAGACTGCTCTCACATGTCGTCCACTGTTGGGGCAATAGTTCACGGGCTCAGGGAATTCAGAAAGGCTCCGGTGAAAGGGGTAATACTGAACAGAGTGGCTTCAGAGAGGCACTATAGGGAGTGCGCAATCTCTCTACCAGAGGGAGTCTCGGCTTTAGGATACATACCCTTGAAAAAGGACTTGGAGGTAAGTAGTAGACATTTAGGCCTAATAACGGTGGAAGACAACTCGAGGGCGGAGATAACCATAGAGGCCATGGCGGAGGAGGTAATCAAGCACGTAGACCTAGAGGAACTGCAGCGAATAGCCTCAGAAGCCGGATCATTAGGAGAGGCGGAGGATCTGAGCGGGCCTGAAAGGGTAAAGGGTAAAGCTGCAATAGCCTATGACTCGGCCTTCTCGTTTTACTATAAGCAGAATATAGATTTAATCTCCAAGAAATTCAATTTAACTTTCTTCTCCCCCTTAAGGGACGAAGTCGTTGAGGACGCCGACCTAATTTATCTCGGAGGAGGATATCCTGAACTGCACCTGAAGCAATTAGAGAGCGCGGTCAGGACAAAGGGGTGGATAAGGAAGTCCCTAGACAGAGGACGCGCGATCTTCGGCGAATGTGGAGGGCTCATGTACTTATCTAAATCAATAATGGACGATGAGAGGGAATACGATATGGTGGGGATCTTTGATCTACGCATAAAGGCTAAGAGTAAACTCACGATCGGCTATACTGAGTTAGAGTTCTTGGAAGAGAATCTCTTAGGCAATGCGGGCGGCTCCATTAGGGGTCAGGAGTTCCACGTTTCAGAGGCCTTAGAAGTCAATGAGAGGCTTATCATGAGGAATAGGAGGGGCAAAGGAATAAGGAATGGTATGGACGGAGTAAAAGTAGGGAACGCTTTGGCTACCTACTCTCACTTCATTTTACCCACCGAGTTCCCTAGGATCGAAAAGTGAGAGCACATCCCCTCCTCTCTTCACTAAAGCCGTGTATACGTCCTTAGCCCTGAAGATACCTGTCTCCTCGCCCTCAATCACTACAAAGGGACTTATACTTCCCTCCTTCAATGGGGTGAAGCCTAACATGTCATAGGCATTAACTGTAGCCGCCTTTAGGATCTCCTTACCATAGCTCTTAGTGGAGTCTCTGAGCCTGGCTAAGAGCAAAGCAACCTCCATGTCCCTCCATAGATCTGGGTCCATCCATCCTCCATTGTCAGTGCCTATAAGGAGCTTAACGTTGGAGTTGAGCGCATCGTTAATATTTGGGATCCCGGAGGAGAACCACAGGTTACTCCGTGGGCATAGAACTAGACTCACTCCACGTTCACTTAACGCGTCCATCTCAGTGTTAGACAGATGGGTGCCGTGGACTACTAAGGTGGGCGAGAAGTTTTGCAAGGCATACTCCAAGTCGCCTCTAAGGTAATGCCTGAAGGTCTCAGAGATATGAACAGCCCTGATCTTGCCGGCGAAGGTTTTGGCTAGAACTTTTAGAAAATCTCGATCATATGAGAAAGGAGTAGATATCCCCACGCCATCAGCGAGCCGATTGAGGCTCTCCAGTTCTGCGGGATCGCCAACCTCGGGCCTACCTAGAATTAGATAATGCGGAAGCTTAACCCTGCCTCTAGCCTCCAGCGCTAACTCCACCCCCTTCACCCCTTGCTCCCTGAAATCCACGACTCCAATTACCCCCTTCTTAGCAGAGCGCCTGAGGAAAGTTACTATACCTTCAGGAATCTCAGCTGTCCTTGAGTTGAGCAATTCATACTTCAGGCTCTTGGGATCGCCTACTACCTCCCTTATACTCATGGTATTCCCGTGCTCAGGTACTATGAAGTCAGCTGCGTGAGAGTGTGAGTTCACCAATCCTGGCAGTGCCACTCCAGTTCCAAAAGTTTTCCCCAGACTGTCAAAGCCGTTACCTATATGGGAGATCTCGCCGTCTCTGATCTCAACGTTCACGTTCTCCTTAACTTCCAAGTCCTCTCCTAGTAAGGCCATCCTGAAGTTCAGGACGAGATCGCCCATGCCTTCGTCCTCTCGCGCCTCACTGTGGAAAGGGCTTTGGCAGCATTCCTCACCGCATCCCTCGGTTTCCTCCCAACCCCTATGCCCACCTTAAGGAAGGGGAAACTGGAAACTATGTCTAATACCTCTTTCAGAGAATCCTTAGGTATGAAGGATAACACGTTGTCCCCACCGAGGTAGTGGGTCATTGCGCCTAGGGAATAGAGTCGCTTAGATAGGTTGAGCAAAATCTCGCTTATCTCGAGATACGTATCGTAGATGGAGGTCTCCTTAGCCTTCGCGCTGAAGTTATTGACATCGAAGTGGGCAGCGTGAACTTGGCCGTCTTCACCGAACCTCATGAATCGGAGTTCACCGCTTTCCACCTCCTTAAGGCAGGAACTGATCTCCCGCTGGGCTTGGGTCGGCGTGGGAGCCCAACCGACACAACCTCTCACTGCTACGGGGGAAATCTCCGAGATCCTGTCGAATATTCCCTGGATCTCGGGCCTCCTCAATCCGCTCACCACTACGATGGAGTAATCGTACCTCAGGGGAAAGGCGAATCCTCCTACCCTTCCTGCGTAAAGGGATAGAACCCTAGCGATATTGAACTGGGTAGACTGGATCTTCCACTCCCTGTCCTCCCCCAACATTTCAGTCCATTCTCTATAGCTCACTAACTCTATTGCCATAAGCATCATTCTATGAACACCGTACCCTTAGCTTCCGTAAGGGACTCTAGCTCCTTATACCTCTTTATCAGCTTAGCTAAGGATTCTACTGCCCTTACTGAGTACTCCTCTACCCTCTCCGCTGCCTGATCCCTGCTCGCTCCTGGTCCTATGATCCCTATGGTCACGGGTTTCCCGAACTCCACTGAAAGATCCATGATCTTCCTAGCAGCCTGCGTCGCTACTAACTCATCGTGTTTGGTCTCCCCTTTTATTACAGCTCCTAGAACTGCAACCCCCTCCACGTCATTTCTCCTTAAGAGGTTCTTCACTGCCAGGGGGGAATCGAAAGTCCCAGGCACCTTCACCACTATCCGCACTTCCATATTCAGGAATTTAGCGTGGGACAGCGCTCTTTGGAGCATAAGATATGTGATATCGTAATTGAATTCAGCTACCACTATTCCTATGGACGCCGACACTTCAGTCACCTATGGGTCCTACGTGCTTATACCCCTGTCTCAAACCTTTACCAGCATACTTGGTGAGGGCCTCTCTTCCGTCCCTCACCAGGTAAACCAGGTTAGCTGCGTGTTTCCTCGTCCTGTCCAGGGCTATTTCCGCTAATTTCTCCTCACTCTCTGCTTCATCCTCGTGGACTGTCACGTCTATCACGTGCTTTGAAGTCAAGACTTGAACAGTTATAAGACCTATGCTCGAAGCTAGGTAGCTATACTTGTCCAACATGGTTCTTCCCACCCAACCTAAGGTTATTACGCCCTCGCATCCCTCATTGATCAGCCTCCTCGCGGCCACAGGTAGGTCCTTTATTCCAGGCACCGTATAGCGAAGGATCTGGGCTTCTGGATCTAGGGACTCGATCTCCCCTATCGCCACCTCTCCCATGTCTACTCTACTGAAGGTGGTATCGGCAACTCCGTATTTCCTCATCGTTATAACCCCAAGATATCTTTTCCCTCAAGCAGGAGTAAGTCCTTGGACCTGGCGTAGCTGATAGCCTCCGACTTGCTCAAGCTCTTCCCTTCGCCCAACATCTCGGCTATTACCATACTCCTCTCCAGCCCCGAGACTTCAGCTAGCTTAGTGACTAATTCGGTGTGACCCCTCCTCCTCTCTATTCCCCTCGATAGCAGAATGGGGACGTGCCCAGGAGCCATGAACTCGCTGTAAAACTTCTCCCTTGCCCCTTCGGGATCCTCGGTGAGCAGTTTCACTACTTTGTGCAGCTCGGCTATGGTTGTGGCCCTATCCTCGTCACTTATCCCAGTCCTAGTGGAGACATGGTTGACCCACAGGGAGAAAGCAGGCTTATCGCCATAACGCGGGATCTTCACTAACCTACTGTATCTCGGATTTGAGGACAGCTCTTCAGACATAAACGTGAGCCCCAGCACCTCCCCTTCTTCCTTTCCTGTAACGTAACAGATCAGGCCACCTGCTTCCCTCCTGAGGATCTTGATGGACTTCCAAGACACGCGGCCGGCGTAAAACACCATATCCACTTCCTCCTCCCTCCCATCGAAATCGTAAACTAGGATTGGAACACCGGCCTTCAAGATCTCCACGACATCCCTAACTAGTGCATTCCTCTGCATAGGAGATCATGGTAGTGAAATAATTATTAAGAGTAGCTACTCATTTTTGAGTATATCTTCTCCATACCCCCTTGGCTAAGAGGTAGAGGAGAAGTGTGGCATTAGAGGTCAATAGAAGATACTCATCCTTTACATTGGTTGAAAATCCCTTGGAGTTCGAAGAACTACTCGAAGTGGGGTTACTCACTGGATTCATCGTCTCCAGGACTAGGACGAAGATCGTGGAGTTCTCAATGGACACCCTGAAAACCGACCTATTGACGACCAGATACTGAGGGATGTAAAACTCCGTGTTATTACCTGAGGAGATCTCTTGGATCATGGGCTGAGAAATAGAGTAATTCATAATATTTCCTTTTACTTCTAAATAAATTCCCAGGTAGCTCAAGTTTAGCCAGAAGGGTATGGGGGAAGAGTGGAAAGTCTCAATGGAGATGACCTTCTCATTCTCTCCGTAAATTGACACAGTGGCCTCTTTCCAAGTGTAGGAGTAGTTAGGTTCCATAACCCCCACGGGTATGCCCAGCGCATAGATCTGGCCATCCTTCACCCACACGGCTTGAGCAGGGCCTTGAGCTGAGGCTAGAATAACCAATAAGATCAGTAAGTCCTCCCACATCTACAATCAGCATTTAAAGCCCTCCACTTTAATATACCTATCAACGGTGGCATCTGTGTCTACAGGTTACCCGTCTCCATATAACGCTAAATACATTGCCTTAACTCAGGCAATGATAATAGGGTTCTCCCTAGTGAACTCCTTCTACCCCAAATACTTCATCGAGTTCTACGTCCTCTACTTCGTGGTATTCTTAGCAATTTCAGGTGTAATGATGTATAGGAGCAACCCAATGCTCAGGGACAGGAAGTATATCTCAGAGGCCATAAAGTCAAGGACCATATACGAGGAGAAGAACGTCGATCAGCTGATTCAGAGCGACCAGGATTACATGAAGCAGATGATGGCTCAGGCCTCTAAGTCAATGAAGATGTTAGGTCTTTACGTCCTCTTCCTCATAGTGGTCTACCTAGTTTACTCGCAGGGCATAAATAGGATCCAAAGCGAGCCTGCGATTAGGGACAACGCATTGCTCAGGTTCGCGGTGTTCATAGCGGTCTACGAGATCATGTATCTCAGCTCCTTCCTGCTGTATAGGAGGGGAGGACTGGCCAGTTTAGCAGGTTCCATGGTCATGGCTCCCAGGAGCTATAGAATAACTGAGAAGGGAATAGTCTCCACAGACCAGTCGAGGACGGTCCTCCACCTGACCCACTTAAAGGAGTCAGAGGTTCAGGTAAATAGAGACAAGAAATACATAGAGATAGTCCCTAGGGGAAACGGGAGGAGTATGCCCTTCAGACTGAGGCTCTACTCAAATGATGTAGATAAGGTATCGGAACTTGTGAATAGAATAAAGAGGCTCGCATCAAGAGAGGAGGAGAGGAAGTAGTCGTCAGAGCCTAGGGGCAACCCAGAACGAGAGCTCCCCCTGCCTTTCCAGCTTAGTTGATATCTTAACTGGCAAACCTCCACCTGAGGCCACGGAGACTTCGTCAAAGAGTGAAATCGCATCTACAACTTTCGCCAATATCTCTGAGCTGAACGTGGACGAACCTTCAGCCTCCACCTCAATTGAGGACAATGGCTTCTCCTTAGTCATTGAGCAGTAATAGGACTTCCCAGCTTCCTCGGCTATTACTCTGAACTCCCCATTCTGTACCTCGATCCTCACATCCTCAGACACCAGCTTCGCATCCCTCACGACCAGCTTAAGGTACGTGGAGGGTAAAGTTAACGTAAAGGTAGGCTTAACCCTCAGTTCTGATACCTGCTGTATTTGGACGGCTTCAGCCTTGATCGATATGGTGTTCCTGAGTCCTCTATCCTCCTCAATTACAGTGAACTTCAGCCCCTCCTTCCCCTCCGCGATCTCCAGCCCTGCTCTTCCCTTCACCTTACTCAATGCCTTCTTTAGGTCGTCTAACTGGAAGGAGAAAGCCACAGGCTTCTCCAGTGCGAAATCGTCGAATGACTCCCTTTTTACCTTTAACGTTACCATTACTATTTTATCCTCTGTGAGGTAGCTCGAATAGGCTCCATCCTCACTGAAGTTCAAAGTGAGCCTATCGGTGAAACTCGATAAAGCCCTGATCACTTCACTGAATTCCTTGGAGCTAGGATAAACCACTCTCAACTCTTCTCCCCCTTAACAGCCACTCTCTTTTCCTTCCTCACCCGTCTCTTTCTCTTCTCTCCTCGAGACTGGGACTGCTCCCCCCTTTCCAGCAACTCCTTCGCTTGCTCGATGGACAATTTATCCTGGAGCAAGTTGTACCAAACCTCCGTCTTACGGACGAAGGCTTCTAGGTCCTGTATTGATACGGTTCCACCGTTCTCGTTCTCCTCTTCCTCCTCAGAAGCCTCGATCGCCTCCTCCTCTACACCCTCGCTCTCTTCACTCATGATTTCACGCTTCTCCTGTGGAGATCAGTATTAATTCTTTCTCCCCTATATCTCTTACCAAGACCTGGGACCTCTTGAGCTTAGGCAGAGTTTCAGCAACAGCCTTTGCCATCTCCTCGTTTCCCATCGCCATAATCCTTGATAAGTAGGACAGGTCTCTGGGTTCAGTGACAACAAAGGCGAAAGTTCTGGATGCGTTCTGGACCAAAGACCTTAAGCTCTCCACGCTCTGTGATATGAGTATTACCCCTAAACCGAACTTCCTCCCTTCGGCGAACAGCCTGGACACCAATCTCTCGCCGCTCTCCTTAGAGAGAATGAAGGGGGCCTCGTCGATCACAATGAGCTTCCAAAACCCAGCCTGGCCACGCCTGTAGACGTAACCCAAAATCGAGGAAAGTAAGGATTCCATGTATATGAATTTTAACTCATCCGATGCAACCCTTGAGAAATCCAAGATTTTGTTACCCTGAAGCAGTTCCTCCATGTTCACCGAACTGGATGAGTAAAGGTTGTTGGCTAAGAACTGAAGATAGGGCCTCAGCGACTCCAGTCTGGCTAACTCTTGGGGGTTGCTCACCGATCTAATCCTACGCTCCAGAAGAGCTAGAAGTTCGCTGAAAGTCGGTGGGTCGAAAGTCCAGGTGGAAATGTCCTCTTGATAAATTCCCTTCTCAGTGTAGAGCTCCTCTAAAAGGTTAACTAACTCCATAGCCTGCAGACTACCTAGCCCAAAGGCCGACTTGAGCATTAGGGAAACTTCCAGGCTCCTGTCCCGGGGGGATCGGCCGAATAGAGAGAGAGGATTGGGAGGGAGCTTGGACACGTCAAGTCCCACCTCCGCGCCTAAACTTACTCCATACTCCCCGTGAATATCGAAAACTAAGTAGGAGACCTTAGACTCCCTTAATATACGCTTGGCTAGAGCTGATTTCCCAGTTCCGCTGGCGCCGACTATGATCGAGTTGTAATTCAAACCCGCCTTAAGCTCAATACAGTATTTATCATCCCTAGGCCTCCACTTATACTTAGAGTTCCCTAACTCCACTACTCCGCTCCCTCTTCCCTTAACTAGTACTGCCAGGGTCACACCCAAGCAGACTTCGCCTCCCTTACTCCTCCTATCAACTTGACTCAGCGAGTAGGGAAGTGAGAACCAGGAGGCCAGAATTAACCCCAATGCCTCCGCTGGAGAAAGGGTGGAGAAAAGGACGAAAGGGAAGGAGGCTAACGAACCTAAAGCCATTATCTGCAGGTTCAGGAAGTGATAAGCCAGAAGAGCGATCCCCACCCCAATCGAGGCTGCGGGTAGCACTCTCCTATTTAAGACGAACCCTCTCTTGGCTACCTCTATTAACTCGTCAGAGACCTCCCTATCGAAGATCAAGGATAGACCGAATGAGAGTCCCACGCCCAGCCCATAGGAGAATAAGGGAAGACTTAGGCTCAGGAAGTCACTGTAATGGGTGGAGAGGATCGCGTAAATTGCAGGTAAATAGGAAGTGGCCACTAGATGCGAACCAGTAGTCCTGGAACAGATCATGCCGATCACTAGAAGGGAAACAGGAGAGATCAGTATTGCCGAGAAACCTAGGTAGCTGGACAACAGGTCAACAGAGGCTATAACTCCCAGTAGTGAGCCAAGCAGAATCGCGTGCCTTACCTCATACATCTCACCTTATATCCCTCTAGATTCATATTAGGTTTTGCATGCAGGATATACTGAAGGAGATTGCGGACAAGATCAGGAACGCCGGCTATACAGAGCTGACCCCAATACAGAGGATAGCAGGACCTAAAATACTCATGGGCGAAGACACATTAATAGTGGCACCCACTGGACACGGCAAAACTGAGGCTGCAGTACTTCCCATATTCTCTTTGATCTACCTTAGGAGACCTCAGAGGATCTCAGGGCTATACGTAACTCCACTGAGGGCTCTGAACAGAGACCTCTACTCCAGGCTCTCTAAATTAGGTGAGGTCTTTCAGGTAAAGGTTGCAGTGAGACACGGGGATTCATCGGCAGGAGAGAGGAAGAGGCTAATCAGTGATCCACCAGACTTCCTAATTACGACTCCAGAGACCCTGGGTTACCTCTTAGTGAGGAAAGAGGTGAGGCAACATCTCACTAACCTGAGGTGGGTCATAGTGGATGAGCTACAGGAAATGCTCGACGAGAAGAGAGGATACGAGCTTTCAGTTGTCCTAGAGAGGCTCAGGAGGATATCAAAAAACAGGATTCAGGTTGTGGGTATCTCAGCGACTGTTGGGGACTTGAACTTGGCTAAGCTCTTCCTGAACCCCAGGGGTCAGATGCAGGTAGCTAAAGTAGATACAGTGAAGGAAATGGAATTGAAAGTCCTCTTTCCGAGACTGAAAGAGGAAGACCTCAAGGACTTTAAATCCCTTAACCATTCCCCAGCTTTCTTGGCCAGGCTCAAGGCTTTGAGTGATCTAATAGAGCGGAATAAGCCGGTCATAATTTTCACTAACACCAGGGAGACAGCGGAGTTCTTAGCGAGTCAGCTGAAGCTTATGAACGTTGAGGTCGATGTGCATCACGGTTCCCTTTCCAAAGAGGTCAGGATGAAAGTGGAGAAAGCCCTGAAGGAGGGACAGATAGGGGCCATAATATCCACGTCCAGTCTGGAGTTGGGTATAGATATAGGCTCAATTAACCTTGTGGCCCAGTATATGTCCCCCAGACAGGTTTCGAGATTGCTACAGAGGGTGGGGAGGAGCGGACATTCCTTTAAGAGGAAGTCGAAGGGAATAGTGATCCCTGCAGAGGACGTCTTTGACACACTTGAGTCCCTGGTTATCTGTGACGCAGCCAGTGAGGGTTACCTGGAGAAACCACTTGTTGAGGAGAAGCCTCTCGACGTGGTGGCACACCAAATAGCTGGCATGGTTCTAGAGGGTTACTCAAAGCCCTCAGAGATCTACCAAGTGATCTCCTCTTCTTATTTCTTCTCCAACTTAAGTGAGGAAGAGTTCCGTGAGGTATTAGAACTCCTTAGAACGGAGAGGGTAGTGAAGTTTAGCGGGGATCAGGTGAGCCCTTCGCATAGGATATGGAAGTACTTCTACAGGGTTACCATGATTCCAGACACTTCCTCTAGCCTAATAGCGATCGATGTCTCGAGCAGACAGAAAATTGGCTCATTGGATAGGGACTTCGTGGTGACGCTTCAGGAAGACGACGTAATAGTATTAAGCGGAGTGTTGTGGAAAGTGGTGAGCATAGAGAAGGACCATGTTTTCTTGGAGAGGACTGAGATCAAACGCGGAATTCTACCAGCGTGGGTGGGAGAGACGATCCCGGTAGAGAAGGAGATCGCGTCTAGAGTCCACTCCTTAATGATCAGGGCTCTAAATGGGGAGGAGTCACCTCTCCCTGATGAGGTAATAGAAGAGATAAAGAAGACTGCAAGGGAGATGAAGAAGAGGAATTATCCACTTCCATCACTTCAAGATCTTTTAGCCGAGGTGGAGAACAACGAAGTAATAGTAATTCATTCCCCTCTTGGGTCCAGGGGCAACAATACTCTAGGGTCTATCTTGGCCTTCTCCTTGCAGAAGCTTAAGGGGATAAGAGTGACCTACAGAGAGGATCCGTATCATATTGCTTTAGCCTCCCCTCTTCCCATAACGGTTATTGACCTTAAGGAGATCTGGAGGACCCTACAGGGAATGGACGAGGAGGAGTTAAGATCTACCCTTAGGGAGGCCATAAGGAACTCACCTGAATTCAGATGGAAATTATTGGTCGAGGCCAAGAGGTTTGGAGCCTTAGACCCAGAAGCAGAGGAGATCGTGAGCCTCAACCTAGTGAGGACTTACTCTGACACAATAATAGGAGAGGAGGCTCTAAGGGAGTTGGAAGTCAAGAACTACGATGTGGATGTTCTCGGCTTAATTAAGCGAATGCAGATTAGAGCGGTAGAAGTGCCTACACTCTCACCCCTAGCTAGGAGATTCGTGGAGAAGCTCATGAGCAGGGACAGGAAGAATGAAGCTCCAATACTCGTGGAGGTAGTAAAAAGGAGATTGAACTCCAAGGAAATGCTTTTCATATGTCTCTCATGTGGTTGGTCTAAAACGCTCAAAGTCCAAGACTCCCCAGAGAGGTGCAGGAACTGCGGCTCAGTCTTCCTAGCTGTGACAAGCCCTGAGGAGCAGCGATCGGTCGAAGTGGTGAAAATGGCAATAAACGGGGTGAAACTGAAAGGAGAGGACTCTAGGTTATTGGAGTCCTTGAAGGTCACTTCATCGATCTTCAGCTCATACAAGAAATACGCTGCAATAGCCCTAGCGGCGCAAGGTGTAGGACCTTATAACTTGGGCAAGATACTGTCCAAACTCCGTGAGGGCGAAGTTAGGTTCTATGAGTCCATACTGGAGGAAGAGAAACGTTTCATAAGGACGAGGAAGTTCTGGAAATGAAAGAGGAGGACTCTCCGAAAAGAGAAGTGTGAGTGAAGAGTGAAAGTCTATGTTTAAGATAAGCCAGTAAGCTTTAACTTCAAGTCTTCATAGCTGGACTAGAGACCTATGATGAGAAGAGGGTCAAATGATCGTGTTGATTTGCGCTGGAAAACCTGAGGCCTCTGATCCACCATAGTTCATTGTCATTCCATAGTTAGTTCTTAATCATCCATAGTATTATTCTTTTATTGGAAAATTATAATAATTGAATGAGATCCCGGTCTAATCTTTTAACTCCACAGCTTAAGGGACACATAAGATGCTTATTACGGTAAGCGGACCTCCTGGGAGCGGAAAGACATCAGTGGCCAGGATCTTGGCTTCAAGGTTGTCCATAGATATGATATCCGGAGGGAGTATATTCAGGGAGATCGCCAGGGAGATGAAGGTGGATTTGCTCAGCCTAAACGAGATGGCTGAGGAGAACGTGAATATAGATTCCTTAGTGGATAGGAAGCTCATCGAGATTGCCAAGAACCGTAAGAACATCGTAGTGGAGTCACATTTAGCGGGATGGATACTCAAGGAGTTCTCGGATTACTCGATCTTCCTGTGGGCCCCTCTCAGAGAAAGGGCATCCAGGATAGCTAGGAGGGACAACTTAAGCTATGAAAGGGCTATGGAAGAAGTAATGAAGAGAGAGCAAAGCCATTTCGTGAGGTTCTGGAAGTATTATGGCATTGACATAACGGATTACTCTGTATTCGATCTCGTCTTAAACACTGATAAGATGAGTGCTGAGGATGTCGCTAACGTGGTCCTAACAGTGTTGAGGTATAGAGAATCCAAGGGTTAAGTGTGTCACGTCCTGCTTCTGGGGTTTGTGCTTCATAGGATTTCATAGTTTGATATCGATCCTCACCCCTTGGGCTCCACCGAAGTCGCGGAAAAACCCGTTCACCCTCCTCCGCCCCCGGTAACCCCGACCCACCTAATCCTCCTTTACCACCGGTTCGCCGAGCTCCAACCCTTTGACCCTCCCTGAGAACCAAGTTTGATGCCAGGAGAAAGTTATGTACTCAAATGGTCTGACAGTTACCCTAACTCTTTCACCCTCGACCTTCCTCAGGGTCGACTTAACCCTGATGTAAACCCTCTTCAACTCGGGCTTCCTCAACGACGCTTTACCCTCCTCAGCCCTCCTCTCCCAACTCCTCAGTACGGAGAAGGCATCGTTGATGGCCTTATCAACGTAGTGGGAGGCCAACCTGTTGACTTTCTCCAACTCATCCCTTAACGCCTTGTACACCTCCTTCCTCTTGGGGAGGGAAACCTTAACCCTGGTAATAATTTTCTTACCCTTCTTGACCTCCCTTCTCTCCACTTTCACTTTCTCCCACAACCAGTCCAACGCCTTCTGCAGGAGGTCTCTGTAGTCCTCTAGGAGTGTCCTCGTCTCCTCTTTTCTGTCGTTCTTAATGGGGTATATTAAGTAAATGTAATCCTCCTTCGGTTCAAAGCTCTCAAGCCTTGAGTTCCTCAATACACTTCCTCACCTCCTCACACTTATGACTCCCCTTCCATACAGTTCACCGCTGAATGAAACTGGGATCGAGGCCGAGTCCTCAATTAGCTCTCGTCCTGGAGTTTCGTCCTCCCCGTTCGACACGCGATCTCGCAGTTGTGTGCCCTACAGACTTCCTCAAGCATTTCGAACCTCGCAAGCCTGTTCGGATAAGCTATTAGAACCTTGGACACCTCGTTGTTTAGTATCATCCTCAGCAACTTGAGGAACCCCTCCCTCTTCAGTCCAGAACCTATGTCAGTTATTACCTGGTCGTAATCCTTAACCTATTCTTGTAGGTATTTGACCTTTCACCAGATCGTCCCTCTGCGTGTTCGACGAAACCCTAGCGTAGAGTACTCTCCTCTTCCTCACAGTATCCATCAGCTTATCAACGTCCTCTTTGAACCTCCACTTCGCCGTCTCGAGGACTACTGGTTTTACGTAACCCCTTTTGACATACCCTCTGAGCGTTGTGTAGGACATTCCTAAGCGTTGGCATACTCCCTTGTGCCTCAACGTTGTATAAAAGTTTATAATGAAATAATATAAACTTTACGGTTTATCGGAAACAGTTGACAATGGCTTTCAATAATCCTTTTAGATCCCAAAACTTCCTACTGACTTACGTGTCTCAGACATGTGTTTTGAGGACAGGATATCCCATGGAGGATCTACTTTATCTTAGTGGGGGGTTTTAAGAAGGCAGAGTTTCCCCTCCGCGAGGTGGAGAATGGATAGTCCCCCTTAAGTTTTGACCTACTATGTCTACTCTATATAATTACAGTCAAAGCCGAGGTAAGTGTAACTGAGACGCCTCGGTTAAGGCGATGGTTCGTGAGGTGCGCCTATGCCCATAATGGACCCGTGTGGTTATACTCACGTCCATATCTTCAGGACTGGGACGGTTGGGTCTGTAGAGCCCCGCCCCCTTACCCTTGGCCAGGGGGCGAGGTGGGCCAGGAAGCAGGAAATCGTGAGGGGGAAGCCCCGCAAGGGCGGGGTAAAGTTCACTTCTAGAGAGCGACGGATCGTTAACTAGAAGAACCTTTCCCCGAATTAGGAAATCGAGAAAGAGAGCTAAGAGCCGATCACAAAGCTCTTAACCACCTATGGCACGCATGCTTCAATGGAGTTAGAGCTAGTGGGTAGTTATCCGAGGCCTTATGGCCTGAATGAATATATAAAGAAATTCAGGAGTGGCAAAATAGGAAGTGAGGAGCTCGATAAGGCAGTTGGGATCTACACGCAGAGACTGTTCGGACGCTTAAGGGAAATGGGATTCAGTTATATCACGGACGGTATGTTTAGGTATGACGATATTGTGGATACAGTATACTATATGGTCAGGGGAGTAGAGAAGGGAGAGCTAATCAGGTTTTATGATAACAACTTCTATTACAGGAAACCCGTGATCAAGGCTAGGATCCAGCCAGACGTCGAGGCTTACGTGGAGAACCTGAAGAAGTCTAAACAGTTTTTACCTAAAGACTCAAGCTTGAAGCTCAAGGCCTATGCGCTTGGTCCTCTCTCCTTGTATGAGCTCTGCGATAACAGATACTACGAGGACCCAGTCGAAATGATCTTCGACTACATGAAGGTGCTTCGTGACCTCAGCGCCAGATTGAGCGGAATTGTGGACGCTCTAGAATTACATGAGCCCTCTTTCTTTATGAGGACAATACCTAGAACGATCCGATCCCGAGTAGGAGAGATCTACTCTCAGCTCTCGGATCTGAAGCTGAGGAAGAGTTTATTGTCATACTTTTCCTCAGACACAACCATGTTACCTGAATTCTTCAAAGCTGAGGTGGACTTCCATGGAATTGATGTAGTGAGTTTCAAACAGAAGTTAGCCCAAGTATATGGATACGTCAGGTCCAAGAACTTAATCCTGGGCTTGATCGACTCGAGGAATACCAAATTGGAGAGGACTAGCCTGATCAAGAGGGTCGTCTTCAGGATGAAGGAAAAGGGAGCGTCCTCTATAGTCCTCTCTAACAACGCGCCCATGGATTTCATTCCAGAGGTAGTAGCGTTAAGGAAGCTAAGTATTTTAGCCAAATTCAGAGGAGGTTGAACGAAATGAGCGAACTTCCCCTTTTGCCTACTACGGTGATAGGTAGCTATCCTAGACCAAAGTGGCTGAGGGAGCTCATAAGGCTGAAGAGAGCTGGTCGGGCCTCCGACGAGGACTTGAACGAGGGAATGAAGGACGCTGCAATAGTGGTCATGAGAGATCAAATGCAAGCGGGCGTGGACGTTCCCACTGATGGTGAGGTCAGGAGAGATGAGATGGTGGAGTTCTTCGCCGAGAGGCTGCGGGGCTTTAGGTTCTACGGCCAAGTAAGAGTTTGGGGGACAGCATACTATAGGAAGCCTGCCGTTATAGGTAGAGTGGAGTATGTCAAGCCAATGCTCCTGGAAGAGTTTACCCACGCTAAGTCAATCTCCTACACTGAGAACCTAAAGGTGACCATTACAGGGCCATACACCATAGCGGAGTGGTCCTACAACGAGTATTATAAGGACAAGAGGGAGCTTACCATGGAACTCGCTAAAGCCATAAACGCCGAGATCAGAGCCTTAGTGTCAGCGGGGGCTAGGATAATTCAGGTGGATGAGCCAGCCATTCACACCCACAGGGATGAGGTGGAGTGGGCGGTGGAGGCTGTCAATGAGTCCATAAAGGGGATTGGAGTGAAGGTCGTCCTTCACGTTTGCTATGGTGACTACTCCTTGATTGCACCTTACCTAAACCAGATCAAGGTTGACCAGGTGAACTTGGCACTTAAGAATTACGATTATAGACCGCTTAAGTTATTCAGGAAGTATAAGTGGGACAGGGAGATAGGAGTAGGAGTGATAGACGTCCACAACAAGCGAGTGGAGACCGCAGAAGAAGTAGCTACCGATATAAAGAAGGTCTTGGATTACTTCCCGGTCGAGATGGTCTGGATAAACCCTGATTGTGGACTGAAGCTCCTCCCGAGGGAAATAGCCTATCAGAAGTTGACGTCTATGGTTTCCGGTGCGAAGATCGTGAGATCTAAACTCAGCGAGATGCAAAGCCTGAAAGCCCTTCCAACTCTGAAACCTTTAATTACTAGGTAAGATCAGTTAGCAACTGTTCCCCGAGGCTAACGCTTTTTAAAGGTATTCGCCAAGCTCAGAGATCACAATGTCCACGATTAGGATGATCCTCGAAGCCCTTGAAGGAGAAATGAGCAATCCAGGTGAGGTAGTAATAAAGACTAAACTACCTAGATACGAAGTGCTAGCAGCCTTTCACATACTAGAAGAGCTGGACTTGGTGGAAGTAGTATACTCTAAGGGGTCACATAAGGTTTACCAGTTGACGAATAAGGGCTTGGAGGTACTTGAGGCCCTTAAGAGGGGGGAGGAAGTGGAGATAACTCATAAGACAAAGAAGGAGGAAATACAGACTTCTTCAACGTAGGTTAATGAGGTTTCAAGTTTTGAGGTTCTCGCTTCCCCAAAACCCCCAGGAAGATAAATGAAAACAGGGAACTCCTATAGCACTTTCTGCTGCTTCTTCCAGGCCCTGAAGGATAGGGCTTTCCGCCCCTTAAACCCAACTTACTGTAAACGGAAAACTTTAAGAGATAGGCCGGCCTCTCGGAAGTTGATGGGTGGCCTGGAAATCAGTTGAGATATTAGACACTACATTAAGGGACGGAAGCCAGGGTGTTGGAGTCTCCTTCACTTTAAGGGATAAGCTAAGAATAGTGGAACTCTTAGATGAACTCGGTGTGGATTATATAGAAGGTGGATGGCCGGGATCTAATCCAAAGGATGAAGAGTTCTTCAGGGAGGTTAAGAATCTCAAATTGACCAAAGCTAAGATAGCTGCCTTTGGAAGTACAAGGAAGAGAGAGACTAAGGTGGATGTAGATCCCAATTTGACAGCCATCGTAAACGCGGATGTAGATGTGGCGGTGATTTTTGGAAAAGCCTGGACACTTCACGTGACCGAAGTCTTGAGGGCGACGAAAGAGGAGAACTTAGACATGGTCTACGACAGCGTGGAGTACTTAAGATCCCATGGGATGAAAGTGATATTCGACGCAGAGCACTTCTACCAAGGCTATTTCGAAGACAGGGACTATGCATTAAAGGTGGTTACTACAGCACAGGAAGCCGGAGCTGAAGTGGTCGCGCTGGCTGACACTAACGGTGGTATGTTACCTCATCAGGTGTATGAGGCTACAAAGGATGTAGTGTCTAAAGTCAAGGTCAAGATAGGGGTACATATGCATAATGATTCTGGCTGCGCGGTTGCTAATTCGATCATGGGAGTCGTAGCCGGCGCAAGGCATATACAAGGCACTATAAATGGGATAGGGGAGAGGACAGGAAACGCTGACTTGATACAAATAATCCCTGGGATAGCCTTAAAGGTGGGCCTTAATTTAGCGAAAGGGACGGAGAGTCTGGCTAAGCTAAGGTATGTGTCTAGAACTGTAGCTAACATCCTGGAAATGCAGCCCAATCCCTATCAACCCTACGTAGGCGAAAATGCCTTCTCGCATAAGGCCGGCGTTCACGCTGACGCGGTAATGAAGAACCCTAGAGCCTATGAGCACATAGATCCTTCCCTAGTGGGGAACAGGCGGAATATAGTTATATCAGAGCTGAGCGGATCAGCGAACCTCCTCAACTACGCCAGGGACGTGATCAAGTTGGACCTGGATAAAAGGGACGAGAGGTTGAAGAAGGTATTGGCTGAGGTTAAGGAGAGGGAGAAGGAAGGTTACAGCTTTGACGTGGCCCCTATGTCGGCTATACTAATATTAATGCGTGGTCTCGGGATGTATAGGGAGCTGATCAAGCTGGACTACTGGAAGGTGATATCTGAGCCCTCCATGTCCATAGCTGTAGTAAAGGCTAACTCGAACCTGGAGGTAGCTGAGGGGGTGGGTCCAGTTGAGGCAGTGGATAAAGCGCTTAGGAAGGCCCTTAGGAGGGATTTCCCCTCCTTGGATAAAGTGACCCTAACCGATTATAGGGTGATCTTGCCTGGGGAGATCAAGAACACAGAGAGTGTAGTGAGAGTCACGATCGAGTTCAGTGATGGGAAGGAGAAGTGGAGGACTATGGGGGTGTCAGCTAACGTAATAGAGGCTTCGGTGAAGGCGTTAGTGGACGGATTTGACTATTATCTCCAGCGTAACTAGGCGAAATAACCGTGATTCCAGAAGTTCACAGTGAGTTCACTACTATGATTTTTTAGTGATGTCTTTTGGGTGACCAACAACCCTTGAAACTCCCGTCTCTTTCAATAACTCCATTATCCCCCTAACCATGCTATTCAGTGCATGCTTTGGAAAACTCCCTGTCTTCTCATACAAAATCTTGAAGCCTCCTACTCCTCCTCTGCCTGTGTCTAGTCAATACCTTCTGGTCAGCAGAAATCGTGCTTGCTATAATACTCATTTTCTGGTGAACTACCCTGCCCTTGCGGATGGGACTTCCCCCTCGCAGTGGGGATTTGCTGCTTCTCAGAGGAACCTTGATCCACCCGCAGCGGAGGTCGCATGCAACAGTTCTTTCACGCCCTGTGCGGAAGAGGGGTTACATAGAGTTCTCTCCACACAGGCTTGAACCACAGTACCAAGGATAGAGGTCCCAGCTCTTCCAGCCCTGGTCTAATGTTACAGAAACTGGGGGTTAAGGGGGCGGAAAGCCTCGCCAGCGGGGATGGACAACCCCCTCTTTTAAACACCCCTTCGTCGAGACGATTTTTGGTGATGCTGACGACGCTCCTCCCCAGCTCGACTAGGGAAATGGGACTGCGGGAGGGGCAACCGTCATCTTCCTTTCCCCTTGAGGGACTAGACGTTATGGATGAAAAGTCCCCCCTTCAAGTGGGGGGAGTTCCGGCGCCCCCGACTGCCCACTAAATGAGAGATGTAACCCCGAATCAATGAGGGGGACGATGAGCCCTCTGGGAGGGAGCCCTTCCAGGGCGGGGAGACGTCAGTTTAGGGCAAAAACCTTTCTGAGGAGACTATCCATCCCCTCCCTCACGGAAGGGGACTTATGCCCCCTAAGCCCCCGCAAAGTTAAACTCCATTTTTATAAGCCCGGGATCCACAGCGTTAAGCGATGGCACTCTATAGGTGTGGAAGGTGCTGGAAGACCTTTGATGACTCAAAGCTTAAGGTACTCCCTGGGATAAGGTGTCCTTACTGTGGTTACAGAATAATATATATGACGAGGAAGAGTGGGATAAAGGTAGTTAAGGCAACTTAGCCCTCACTGCGGCTGCAGTCTCCATTATAAGCCTCGCAGCTAAGACTGATGTGATGCCAGAGGGATCAAATGGAGGAGAAACTTCCACTACATCGAACCCGACAGTCCTTTTATCCACTAACAAGTTGACTATATCCAATACAGTGGACGGATCTAAACCTTCAGGTTCAGGAGTCTGAACTCCAGGGGCGTAAGCTGGGTCGAATACGTCAATATCGAAGGAGACGTAGACTTTCTCACACTCACTTAACTTCGATAAGAGCCTGCGTGCTGTCTCCCTCGCTCCTATTAGCTTCACCTCGTGAGAGGTCAAGAAGGAGATGTTGTTCTTCCTAGCATACTCTACTTCCTCCTTACTCACAGCTCTAGTCCCCACCTCAACTACCCTGTTGCCTTGCTCATGTATCCTCCTCATTACGCAAGCGTGATCAAGAGGATCATCCATGTATTCCTCGCGAAGATCTAGGTGCGCATCGAAACTAACGAAACATGTCCCTCTGCTCAAAGCCCTCGATACTCCCACCGTAACAGTGTGTTCGCCTCCTATAGTTATGGGGAACTTCCTCTCATCCAGGAAGTACTTCACTACCTCGCTGATCCTTCTTAGGTTGTCCTCTGCATTGGAAGGGTGTACCACTACGTCTCCTGCATCGAAGAAACCGATTTCGCCCATATCGATCCCATTTCGTATGGAGTAAAACTCTATATACTGAGCTGCCTCCCTTATTGAACTAGGGGCGAACCTAGAGCCTGGCCTGTAGCTGCTTGTAATGTCCATGGGAGCCCCTATTACAACGAAAGGAGAGCTCTCCTTAGTGAAAGAAGCGAATTTCCTGCTGTTCTCGTTCAGGTAAAGGAGAGAGCCTTCCATAAACCTAACTTAGGTTCGGATAAAAATCGCTTTGGAGTGGATTTTAGATGTACAGCCGATTACTGTAGAGACGATAACTCCTGGTGTCCATTAATAGTCCTGGCTTCTTCCAGATCCTAAGGGTAGAGCTTTGCGCCCCTTTAGCTCACGTTATGTTAACTCAGGTCCCCAGTTAGTTTAAGAGGTGCAATTAATATGGGCACTGCTACTTAAATTCTATAATTCTTTCACCAATTGAGATTCTAGAACCTTAGGAAAGCAAGATTTGACCTAGAACCCTTATAACTTTCGATAACAGATCGAAGGGCGTGAAAGGGTGAGCGTAAAGATACCGATAGATTACATGCCTAAGAGCCCTAGCTTCTCTAACTCTCAAGTGGTTAGAAGGTCCATAATGAAGTTCGGATACACCACTGGCAGCTGCGTGGCGGCATGTGCTAAGGCTGCAGCTTTGGCACTCACCAAGGGGGAAAGAGTGAGCGAAGTCTCAGTTCCGACACCAATTGGAATAAGGTTAGCGATACCTATAAACTACGTGAAACTAGAGGGGGAATGGGCCATATGCTCCGTCACCAAGTATGGAGGAGACGATCCGGATGATACGAATGGTATGGAAATAATAGTGAAAGCTAGATTATCTCAGGAGAAGGGTTTCATCAACTTGAGGGCTGGTAAAGGCATAGGGATAGCCACACAGGATGGCTTGCCTATCCCTAGGGGAGAGCCCGCAATCAATCCAGTGCCCAGAAGACAACTGATAGACTCGCTCAAGGAAGTGCTTGGGACCAATTTCGGCGTAGAGATTATAATCGAGGCCCCTAGAGGGGAAGAAATAGCTAAGAGGACATTCAACCCGAAGTTGGGTATAGTTGGAGGGATCTCTATACTCGGGACTAGCGGCATAGTGAAACCTATGAGTGTAGTATCATGGTATGCCTCTATGGTTGAGCAACTAGACATAGTGAGGGCTAAGGGCTACACTATGGTCGTAATGGTTCCAGGGAACATTGGAGAGAGCGCTGCCAAGGTGAAACTGAGAGTCCCACAAGAAGCTATAGTGCAAACAGCTGTTTTCGTAGGTGGGATGCTTAAGGCTGCTAAAGTAAAGGGGTTCAAGGAGGTCATACTAATGGGGCATATAGGTAAAATGATAAAGCACGCGATAGGAATATGGAACACCCACTATAAGTATGGAGACGGTAGAATGGAGACCTTAGTGGCCTATGGTGTGAAACACGGGGTTCCGGTTGAGATCTTACGTAAGATACTAGAAGCTAAGACCACTGATGATGCGGTTGACTTAATTAAGGCTAGTGTGGCCGATTACAGGAAGATCTTCAACGATATAGCCAATACTATCTCCCGCAAAGCCGAGGACATGTTGGAGGGTAAACTCAAGGTATACTCCGTGCTCATTAACATGAGCGGTGAGATAATTGGTGAATCAGAGGGGAGTCAGAAGTATATGGCCTAAAGTGGTTGGAGTGGGGCCTGGTGATCCGGAGCTACTAACGATCAAGGCTCTTAACATTATTAAGAGTGCAGATGTAGTGGTGGGCAGTAAGAGGGCCTTAGAAGTGGTCAGAGACTTTATCATAAATAAACCTATTGTAGAGGTCGATGTCTCTAAAACCGAGAACTTCTACTCTAAGATCTCAGAGCTCAGGGAAGGGGAAACAGAAGGTATGGTAGTTCTCTCCACAGGAGATCCTATGGTGGCAGGCATGGCTAAACTTTTCCCTGACTCAGAAGTAGTCCCAGGCGTGAGTGCCTTTCAACTCTGCGCTGCAAGGATCCGTAGGGAAATAGTAAACTCCGCAGTGATATCGTGTAGATATACGCGTAGCTATCACCTCGTGGCTTCCTTACTTAAGTTAGGAGTGGGGGTCTTCGTTTACCCCGAACCGGAGGCTTCTGTAGGGCAAATAATGTCCACCATGATCTCTAACGGTGTTCCGGAATTTACCAGGTGTGGCATTTGTATTAACCTTGGGCTGGAGGACGAAGAGATTTTAAAGGGCACGTTAGGAGAGCTTAGGACGAATGAGAACCGAGGATTAATAGTGATTTTCGTCGAACCCCCCGTAGTATAAGTCAAGAGAACTCAGAGTGGACCTTGAGTTCCTGTTGTATAAAAGACTCGATATCCCTAGAGAAGTAGATCTTCGTTTCGAGGGCGACAGTGATCAAGTCAAACTGGTAGGGAACGCGTTAGTGCAGCCTGAGATCTCACTATGGCCACACTTTGAAATCAGAGGCGACAAATGGATTTTCTTTCAAGAGGGTCACTTTATCCAGTATAGGGAGGGAGAACGTAAGAGGTTAGGGAGGGTGAGAGAAGCATATAGTACTAACGAAGAAGTCAAAGACATTCTTCGCCAAATCAGTTTAGATGATCTACAGGACTTAGACGGTGTCTTCAGATCAAAAGGCGTTCTAGTGCTCAAGTGTGGGAAGAAGGTGATAACCCTGAAACAGGGAAAGCCCAGAGTCTATCAAGGTTTGTCTCGCATGGTGGCTCACACTAACGGTCTATCCCTAACTTACCAGGACCACACGTGTTTCTTGAGTAGCGAGAAGGAGTTTAGAGCGAAAGAGCGTGGCGAGATCCTATACGCTGATGACGAGAAAATCGTCTTCAGGAATGATAAAGGTCTTCTCTACCTAATCCTAGGCTCAAAGAGAGAGCTTCTAGGTACGTGCGAAGGTCGCTCCTTTTTCATAGGTGAATGCAGCTCTGGATACCTGATCTCTTGCAACGGGAACGCCAGGCTCTTCGCTAATGGAGGTTGGAGAAGTCTAGGTCACTCTACAATGGAACATGCGAGTCATTCAAATGGCAACTACATAGTCTTAACTTCAAATACCACTACGATCCTAGACTCAAGGAGATTCACTAAAATAGGGGAACTCAAGAGGCTGGCCGCGGCTTTCACGCTGGATAATAAGGTCTTTGCTCTATCGGAAAGATCTTCGCTGGCCGTCCTTGAGGAGTCCAATAGGGAACTTAACCCAGTCCGTGTTCTGTCCAAAAACACTCTCGACTCCCCATTCACTGTGGAAATAAGTAGGAGGGCATTTCCTGGGGAAGTGAGCGTGATGGGGGACGTAATTGAGATTTCAAGGGAGTCCACAGAGGGTTCAACACTACTTCGCTTAGAACCTAGGTCCTTCAAGGAGGACTACGTGAGAATAGAGTCCAACGACGATATAGTCAATAGGGAGCTGACCCTAAGGTTGGATACAGAAGTCCCTAGTTTGAGGATAACAAACGCTACAGTAACGGTGGCGAAAGGAGGAAGGGTTAAGGGAACAGGACACAACGCTCTTGCAAAGGTGAAGTTAGAGCTAGAGATCCCAACCCGCCTGGAAAGCTCGATCTTCCTTACCCTGGGCAGTTCAAGGTTGCAGTTAAACGTTAAAGGAGCAAGGATGAGTGAGGAGATCGAGTTTCCTGTGAGTGTTTACTCAAGTCCTGAAGAAATAGAGGTGACAGCTCAGCTCTACAGACATGGAAATCCCATACTCAGAGCCGGGTACGTGGCACCTGTAATTTACCTCATGCCTAAGGGTGAAAGAAGGGTCTCGGAGAAAGTGGGGGAAGGCTGGAGAGAGGTGATCGAGGAGAGGGAATATGGAAATTTCCAGTGGGTTAGGGTGTGGCAGTACCCCCTTAAACTGAACTCGGTTTTCTCGGCTAAGGTAGGGGATAGGGTTAGAGTGTGTGGCGAAGTGGTTGAAGTGAAAGAAGGAGCTAATTATGTTAATGGGTGCCTGATTTGGGGGATTAGGGATCCGCTGTTGGACGTATCATTTACAATCATAGGAAATGAATTAAAAATAAATATAAAGAGGAATAAGGAGTTCCCCATGGAAGTATTTTACGGTACCCAAGTAACTAGAACTGTCCGCGACGAGATCCAGCTAAGGGTTGACCCAGTATATAGTGTAATAGAATTATTCTACTACACCGAAGGCCTCAAGTGGCGTAAAGTTTACACTCTAGATTCTCTACAGGTCTCCCTAACTGCTGCCAGGCTTGCTGCATTGTCCCTATCTAAGGCTCTGGAAAATTTCGGTCTGCAGGGTGATCGATATTAACCGGACTTTAGATTATGGAGGAGAAGGTAGAAGAGGAATATAACATAGGACCTGCCTTAGTTCGCATAGTGAGCCGAGGAAGTAGAGGATACTATGTAGTAGAAGAACCGCCACTAACCCCCGCTGAGATAAGGGTTGAGGCAGAGGCCATGGATAGAGTCTACTACTCCGACCAAGACTTCAACGACTTGGAGACCGCTCTAGCGGACTACATCTCGAAAACCACCCTTTCCGCACAGAGCGTTGAGAAGATCCTCTACGATGTGAGGAAGAGGACTTCGTATGGCAAGATAACGGTCCCCATGCAGGATCCAGAGGTTGAGGAAATAGAGTTCAGGGGTGTAGGTCATCCCATTACGGTGATCCACAGGAGGTTTACGAAGTACAAGAGACTCATAACCAACATAACCTTGACTGAAGAAAGGGAAGTAATATCTCTCATAGAGTCCCTAGCAAGCAGATCTGGAAAGTCCATATCTCTGGCTAAACCCTACTTGGAGTTCTCATTACCTGAGGGGCACAGGGTGGCAGCCACTTTATCCAGTGAGATCTCGCTTCCTGGCTCCACTTTCGACGTTAGAAAATTCCCCATAAAGCCCTTGACTCCAACCCATCTCTTCATAGAGTCCACCATTAATGTGGTTATAGCATCCTATCTTTGGTTCCTCATGGATTACAAACCTTTTATAATGGTGCTGGGACCCACTGGAAGCGGTAAGACCACATTCGTCAATTCTCTACTATACTTAACCGATCCTCAGGCCAAAGTGATCACCATAGAGGATACTCCGGAGCTCAATATCCCTAACCCCAACTGGGTTAGACTGATATCAAGGTCATCGATAGATGGAATTTACGACGTGAAGCTAATGGACCTAGCTAGACTTGCACTTAGATATAGACCTGATTACCTGGTAATAGGGGAGGTTAGAGGGAGGGAGATAGAGGCATTAATCCACTCTTCCGCCTCAGGTCACAGCTCCATTTCCACCTTCCATGCTGCAAGACCACAGGATGTTCTGACTAGAGTTAGGGGTCTGCTGGAGAGAGATCTGGCTATACTATTCATGAAGAATATATCAATAATGATCACTATGGGGGACTTTAGGGATTCCTACGGTTTCGTCAAAAGGAGGATAACGAGGATATACGAGAATTCGGGAGATGGAAAGAAATTCGAGGTCGTGATCAAATGGAATGAAGAGAGGAAGACCTTTGAACCGCAGAGCCTTGAAGAGCTGATAGCGACTTCGCGTCTCATTAGGAGGATCTCTAAGCACTTTGAAATATCAGAGGAATCTACATTAAAAGACCTAGAGAGGAGGAGGTCAATACTAGAGGGACTCTACGTAAATAAAATAACTGATCAAGAAAAAATATTTGAATATATAGCTAAATTCTATGAGATGAGAGGCCATGAGATTGAGACGTTTGCTAGACACACTATCCCCCTGTAGGTTATTTGAGGACAAGATCAGGGGTTACGCTGAGTATTACGGAGAGGACTACAGGGAATTCTGCACAAACTATTCGAAGTTCGCCACGCCATTAATAGTGGGACTACCAGTCATCTCTATCATTTTCTTCATATATTTTAAATTAATTATGTTTTTACTCCCTCTTTGTGCACTCCCTGCGTTATTCCTAGTCCCGATAGCCTATTCTTGGGCTAAATCTGTGGAGCACTTATCTAGGTTGGAGTCAGAGATGCCGTTCTTCTCTTTACTAGTGCTGATCAACGTCACGGTAGGGAAGGGGTTGATACAGAGTTTTAGGGAACTCATAGGTTTCGGTCTGTTCAAAGCTTTCGAGGTAGAGTGGAAGATGATAAGGCGGTCAATCACGTTATTCAACCTCACTCCTAATTTAGCTCTGGAGAGGCGTGCAACGCTTTATACAAACAGAGAGGTTGGAAGATTCCTTTGGAGTTATCTGAACTCAGAGAGGGCCGGAGTGGCAGTGAAGGAGACTGTAAGGGACGTAACTGAGGAGGTCATGGATAAACTGAGTTCGAAACTAGAACAGTATAAGCAAAATAGCTTGGATCTAGTTGAGGTCGTATTCGCTCTATTCCTGCTTCTCCCCATAATGCTATTGGGCTTCTACTCGACCTTTAACAGCGGTTTGACCCTTTTGCTCTTTCCTCTACTAGCGGTGTTCCCGCTTCACTTCGCGATCACTGCAATGCAGCCTCTAAGGGAGTTCGACTTCAAACTCAAACCTCTAGATCTAATCCCCTTCTCTTCGTTCCTCATCTTATTCCTCCACCGCCTAGACTTGCTTAGTGAGATCTATATCTCGTCCATGATCGTTTTGGGTTACTTCACTTCCTATTTCCTTCAGGTTAGGAATTACCAGGAGATCAACAAGAGTATGCCCTCATTTATCAAGGAGGTGAGAGATCTATATAGACTGGGGTATGGGATCAAGGTCTCCATCCTTAGAGTGGAGGCTAGAAGTTTCAGACCTTTAGCTAAGATATTAATGAGGATCCAAAGAGACATTAGGTTCAAGGGAGAGATGCCACTCCTTCACACTCCTTCACATCTGCTCAACCTGATCTTCGGTATTCTAAAAGTCCTAGACGAAAAAGGCGGTAAAAACGAGGACGCAATCAATAAGCTTCACCAATTTATTGCAAACTACAATCAGGTTAAGTCCAAAGTCCTGAATCAATTTAGGCTCTTTGAGGGCTTGGCCTTGGCTTCACCACTGATTTTGGCTTTCGCTCTATTCTCAGTAACTTCAATCTCGATCTCGCACCATGCAATTAACTTGGTCAAGCCCTTGATCTTCTGCTATTCAGCTGCCTTAGCCTGCCTATTCGTGAAGATCTCTAGGTTTACTTTACTCTACACTCCGCCCATAATTGCAGCCGTAACCCTAAGTTACGTCATATTGGAATACTTTCTACCAGCCCACTGATCGATTAAAACCCTGGATCAGAACAGGGGTGATAGTTTGGGATCCATACGTGGAGAGAATAAAGCTGTATCCTCCATAATAGGGACTATATTAGTTCTGAGTATTACCCTAGCCTTGGGAGGGCTACTATATGCCTATTCAAGGGGACTCTTCTCGAGTATGACCCAGAATCCCTCCGTTAACGTCCAAGTGGAACTCCTAAGTAACCCAAATGCTCTTCAGACCTTCATTCAATACGAGGTTCAAAACAATGGCAATGTAGAGATCACAGTCCAGAACATAACAGTGCTCAACTCTACTCACCTCGCTTCTATTGCAGTGAATAAAGTCCTAGAGCCTGGGCAGACGCTCTCTGGAGTGCAGCAGATACCGTCCTATCTTCAGGCTGGCTATTACTACACAGTCGCCGTCTATATGTCAGCGCAAAATGGAAAGCAGTTCAGTTCCATACAGAACGTTTTGGTCACAGCATCCTAAGGGTGGAGATTTCCTTGAAAGGGATGTCTGATATTTTTGCTTCCCTAATAGTGACTATAGTAATTCTCTCGCTTGCAATTCCACTTTACTCTTATTTCTATTTTTACACTAGAGAACAGCAACATTTGCTTGCTAATTCCTATTCACATCAACTGTCACAGTTAACTACTGATGTATCCGTAATTAAGCTAGGACCTGTGACTTCACAGATATACGTGTATAACTACGGAAATAGCTATGCTCTCCTGCAAGAGGTGATCTTGGGCAACAAGACGTTCGATGCCAACGTATGGCTTCCACCCGATGGGATCAGGAGCATTTACAACGTCACAGATCAAGACCTATACGTGGGCAATGGGTCGATCGTGGTTAAAGTGAATGGGAATCTATTTTTCTATTAAACCAATAGTCTCTTTTAGAAAATTGATCAGACTGTATAACACTTTTACGTAACTTTCAAATACCGTTGATTACTTCCGAATACACCTCCAACTATGTTTACATAGTATCAGTAATTTCCTACGGTGATCTCCCTACTGATGACTGGCTATGCCACGAGGGTAGGAGGGACGAAGCGATAGGAGAGTCGCGGTGTTCCCCTCAACTGACCCCCAAGGAGTTGGGGGTGACTCTGTGTTGAACCATCAGGGGAGGCGCCCGTGACAGAATTGGGGGTGAGTGAAAGTAATGGAAAGTCATGCAATGTATAAATACTTGAAGTTAGAGGTAAACACTCTGTGAACTACCACCGTAAGGTGGGGGTGGATATTTCCCCCAAGTTTAAAAACTAGCTCTCAAATACTGCTTTGTGGGCCACTTCAGAATTATACAAAAATTTATAAATAATTATACCGAGTATTACTCATGGGAAAGAGTAAGTACAAGAGGGATTGGCACAAGTACG
>Ga0081474_121379_pt1 | contig 49614 bp, 54 predicted proteins | sample OneHunmetagenome_2_FD_70978 | JGI IMG/M metagenome (GOLD analysis project Ga0081474, IMG submission 70978) | Ferrous microbial mat communities from One Hundred Spring Plain, Yellowstone National Park, USA v2 (version 2) | ecosystem: Environmental > Aquatic > Non-marine Saline and Alkaline >... | reverse complement strand
CCCCATCTACGTTTTCTTTGCATATCTATTCTCCTCTGCTAGTAAATCCCACCAGTGTTCGAAGACGTAGAAGGGGAACATTAGGGTATATCTCGTTATGACGTTCTCGTCGTACTTGTGCCAATCCCTCTTGTACTTACTCTTTCCCATGGGTAATACTCGGTATAATTATTTATAAATTTTTGTATAATTCTGAAGTAGCCCACAAAGCAGTACCCAAGGAAACATTTAAAACTCTAGAAATAGCCCTCATACTCGTACCATTAGCATACATCTTTAAAGCCTCCTCTCTAAGCTTCCTAGAATGATGATAATAACTAGCATCACCCAAAAAGTACTTACCACAATCCCTACACAAATACTTCTGCCTACCAGCAGACCTGCCAGACTTGACAACATGATGACTACCACAAGAGGGACAAGAAATGTCTTGCCTAATTACAGGCTTCCTATCCATAAGTAATACTCATAATACAAGTATAAATAGGTTAATGACAACACTATCCCCACACTGAATTTATATAGTAGTTTAATATATACCTTAGTTGTGAAATGTTAGATGAAAATAGTAGATATTAAAGCTATTCATGTAAATTTGCCTTTGAGAACAAATTACAAAAGTTGGACTGGTGAGCATAAAACACAACCTTCTATTGTTACAATTATAGATACCGATGAGGGTATTAGTGGTATTAGTTCAATAGAGCCAGATAGGCCAAATTATTCAGAGCAAAGTTGGCATGAGATATTGAGTACAATAAACATTGATATTAAAGAAATACTAATTGGAATGGATCCATTAGATCTGTCTAGAATAAACTCATTAATGGAAAAACTGTTATATGGAAGGTATATGAGTAAAGCAGCTATAGATATAGCTCTTAATGATCTAAAAGCTAAGTACTTAGGTGTACCATTATATAAGTTAATTGGTGGAGCAGCTATAGAAAAAATAGATATAATAGGTTGGATAGGGTTAGAGGGTGTTGAAGAAACTATTAAAGACTCTCTTTATTTTATAGAAAATGGATTCAAGACATTAAAAATAAAAATAGGTAAAAATGTTGAAGATGAAGTAAAAAGGATAAAAAATTTAAGAGACGCAATAGGATATAATGTTAAACTAAGATTGGATGCTAATCAAGCCCTAACTCCCAAATCTGCACTAAAGCTAGCTAAGGAAATTTATAGATACGAAATAGAATTGCTTGAACAACCAGTAAGTAGAGATGATATAGAAGGCATGAGATATGTAAATATTTATAGTGATATACCAGTATTGGCGGATGAGAGTGTCATAACTCCCCGAGATCTTATTTTAATAGCTGAAAAAAGAGCGGCATCTATTGTTAAATTGAAGGCTATGAGGAGTGGAGGAGTATCTAAAACGAAATTTATGTTTGAATTATGTGAAATGTTAAATATTGAATGTATTATTGGTCACGGTTTTTCAACGACATTAGGTGCTTTAGCTGAAGCACATATAGCGTTTACAATACCCTCAATTCAAAGAGCATGCGAGTTTGTAGGACCATTAAAGCTTATAAAAGATATATCAAAAAAGAGCATTGTTCAAATATTACAGAAAGGCTACATAACTGTTAATGAGATAAGTAAATTAGGAAATGGACTTGGAGTAAATAAAGATGAATTAATATTTGATGATGATACTTTATTTCTAAAGTAATTTTATATAAAATTTAGTTAAAAAATTTCTATATATTTAAATTCTCAGTTATAAAATTAACAGTAAAATTTATAAATTTGTTAATAATTTCATTCTTTCCTCTCCATGGATCAATAGCATATAAATAGCTCTCGACTTTCGTATCTAATTCTGCGTAGTCAAGCAGACCTGCCTCAATATATCTCTTTGCTTGTATAAAACTAACGATAGATATGCCAATACCTTCTATTACGGCATTTATAACAGATGATGAGTTATCAAGTTTATATACAATATTTAGATCATTTTCCGAAAATCCTTCCGATTCCAAAATTTTTCTAACCTCCGCTTGTATTCCAGAATTATACTTACGTCCTATATAAGGAAAATTAAGTATTTCTTTAACGCTAATTTTATTCTTTCTTAAGGAGCCTTTCTTACCTATCACTACTAGCTTGTTCTTAACTAGTCTTATTACTCTATAATTGGATAATGTACTTTTTACCTCATCAAAATTTATACTAGCTACAAAGCCTATATCTGCACTTCCATCTTCTAAGGACTTAAAGACATCCAAGGTACTAAGCACTTCAATATTGATTTTATATTCAGCATATTTGTCTTTAAAAGCTTTAGCGATTTGCGGTAAAAAATATATTCCAGCTACTTCACCTGACGCGATTTTAATTTCATAAGTCGTCTGCTCACCATATATTTTTAATTTTTCTATTATATTTTTAATTTTTCTAAATTCCTCTATAACTATTTCTCCATAATCAGTAAATTCTACTTTTCTTGTACCAAGAGATTTAACTATTTTTCTATTTAAAAAACTTTCAATATTTTTTACTCTATATTTTACAGTACCATCTGATATGTTCATTTCCTTTGATACTTGCTCTACACTTTTATATTTGTATAGCAGTAGTAGCGTCTCAATATCTTCTAACGAGATTGTCACTTTAATCTATTCGTGAGATGGCATTATAATATTTACGCTTCAAGTTGCTTTGTGGACTAGTTCAATTTTTATCAAAGCTAACGTTAAGCTTACTTTTAAATTAACGCTTGAATTTAAGAAAAATTGATGAGCTTAGTATTTAAGAAAATTGAACTAGTCCACAAAACAGCTTCAAGTTTAATTTAAACTATAATTCTTGCCAATAAAATGGATTTGTTTTAAAATCTTGTTAGAAGATATTTCAATAATCTTATATAAAGAAAATTTTTATATCAAAAACCAGAACATAGCTTTTTAAGTAAAATTTTTAACCGCTTAGATGTAAAAAGATATGGGCAAAGGAATGGATAAGTATGATATTATTGTAGTAGGTGGAGGAAATGCAGCACTTACAGCAGCGATTACGGCGGCAGAGAAAGGTAAAAGGGTTATATTATTAGAAAGGGCACCAAAAGAGTTTAGGGGTGGTAATTCTAAATTCACTCGAAGTATAAGGTATGTTCATGATACTCCAGATCAATATACTACTAAAGAATATACTGAAGAAAATTTCCTTAAAGATATAATAGAAATAACTGGTGGTCAGACAAATATAGAGTTAAGTAAATATATAGTTAAAAGATCAGCAGAGTTGCCTAAATGGATGGAAAAGCATAAAGTGAAGTTAAAGAGAGCTGTAAGAGGTGCCTTTCATTATTCTGGAACAAATGCATTCATTTTGGGTGGTGGAGGTCAGTTAATTAAAACTTATTATGAGTATGCGGAAAAAATAGGAGTAAAAGTTGTTCATAATGCTACAGTAAAGGATTTTATAGCAAAAGACGAAAAGATTGATGGAGTAGTAGCTGAAATTAATGGAAAAAGAGAAATAATCAATGGAGAAGCTATTATAGTTGCATCTGGAGGATTTGAAGCTAATTTAGAATGGCTTAAACAATATTTAGGTGATGCCGTAGACAACATTATAGTAAGAGGGGTAAAGTATAATGATGGGATTCCATTAAGAGCGCTGTATAAATTAGGAGCTGCTCCTCCAGATACTGTAAAAAATCCTAAAGATGCTCACTGGACAGCAGTAGATGCACGAGCTCCAAAATTTAATGGTGGATTTGTGACTAGAATAGATCTCATCCCTATAGGCATAGTGGTAAACAAAAAAGGAGAAAGAATTTATGATGAGGGGGAGGATTTATGGATAAAAAGGTACGTATTATGGGGAAGATTAATCCTTGAACAGCCTGATCAAATAGCGTATGTAATTATAGATTCTAGTATGTTAGGAGATAGTCTAATTCCAATGTATAGTCCAATTAAAGCAAATTCCATTAAAGATCTTAGTCATGCTCTTGGAGTAAATGAAGATAATTTAATTAATACTATTTCTCGCTTTAATCAAAGTATACCTAAGAATTGTCATTACAATTTATCTGAGCTCGATGATTGTGGGACAATTAATTTATATCCTCCTAAGTCTCATTGGGCGAAACCGCTTTTACATCCTCCTTTTTATGCATGGCCATTAAGACCTGGTATTACATTTACATATATGGGAGTTAAAATTGGATTAGATACGAGAGTAATCAAAACAAATGGAAAAGCATTTGATAATGTATTCGCAGCTGGAGAATTAACTGTTGGTAATATATTTGGGCGAGGATACTTAGGAGGGACGGGCCTAGTTATAGGTTCAATTACTGGAATAACAGCTGGAGAGGTGGCTTCAGAATATGTATGAGCAAAGTAATGAGAAATCAATTCTTTTAGATGAAGCAGTAAGGCAGTATACAATATGTAATGCGTGCAGACATTGTGAAGGTTTCTGTGCAGTATGGGATGTGATAAGCCTAAGAACTATTATTAAAGAAAAAGATGTTAAGTACTTTGCTTACTTATGTCATGATTGTAGAGATTGTTATTACGCATGTCCATATAGTATACCTCATGAATTCTCCTTAAATATTCCTAAAATAAATAGTAAAATAAGATTAGATATAAATAAAGAAATGAGTATCCCAAAGTTTTTAGGGAAAATATATGATAAATTGAATATAATTACTGTATCAATAAGTATTTTATCGTTTATTTTTATGATAACTATAATCGGATTACTTAGAGGCATAAATCTCTTAATTTCTCCTCAACCTTCATTTTATACCGTAATTCCCAGTATCTATATTCAAATAGGTGGTATAATATTAGGATTATATGCCTTAACTGTACTGATTTATCAAGGAATCGTCTATTGGTATGAAATAGGTGGAGATACTATTAACTTATTAAATCTCAAAAGTCATGTAATAACACTCTATCAAGAATTATCCCATAAATGGTTTAAAGGTGGTGGAGTTGGTTGTGATTATCCAAGTTACTCTGGAAGTTACTTAAGATTATTCTTTCACTCATTGCTTGTCAGTGGTTTCATTCTAGATTTTCTATCAACTGTAATTGCTGCATTTTATGAAAAAATATTGCACATAATGCCTCCGTATCCATTTGAATCTCCAGTAGTTATTTTGGGAATTTTAGGAGGTTTATTGCTATTATTATCATCTATAGGATTATTAACTTTAAAGAGAGTTTCAAATAAATCATTAATAGATGAAAATATGGTACAGATTGATAATTGGCTCATTTATTTATTAGCATTAATTTCCATTTCAGGATTTCTTTTGCTTATATTTAGAGATACGCCATTTATGGGAATTTTATTAATTTTACACTTAAGTATTACAATACCTTTATTTCTCTTGGCACCGTATAGTAAATTTAGTCACTTTATTTACAGATATTTTGCTACATTGAAATATAATCAGGAGAAAACTTATTTCTTAAAAAACAGAAGGTGACTTGAATGAAATTAAAGTTGAATGCTCTGACACAAGATATTTATTATGTGCCATTAAATCAGTTCGAATACAATCTTGATAATTTACCTTATGTCAGTAAAATTATCATAGAAAACGTAATTGCACATAACATAAATGATATCGACAATAAATTAGTTAATAATCTACTAAAGTGGGAAGTAGGAGAAGAAATACCATTATACCCTAATAGAATAGTTATGCAAGATTATACTGGAATTCCAGTCATTGCTGATCTCACAGCCTTAAGGGATGTTGCGAAAAATTTAGGGTTAGATGTCAAAAAGATATCACCAATGGTACAAGTAGACTTAATAATAGATCATTCTGTTCAAGTGGACTATTTCAAAAGAAATGATGCAATAAAATTGAACATGAGAAGAGAAATTGAAAGAAATTTAGAGAGATTTTCAATTATAAAATGGGCTCAAAATTCTATTAACAATTTACGAGTTATTCCTCCAGGCAATGGAATAATTCATGAAATAAATTTAGAATTTTTATCTGATATTGTAACTATTGATAAATTAAATGACTTAAAAATAGCGCATATGGATTTCGTTCTAGGTACGGATTCACACACTACTATGATTAACGGTATAGGGGTATTGGGATGGGGAGTAGGTGGAATAGAAGCTGAATTGGTTATGTTCAACGAACCTTATTACATAAAAATACCAGAAATTATTGGAATCAGATTAAATGGCAAGTTAAAACATGGTGTTACGCCAACTGATGTTGCACTATATATTACACAGCAACTAAGAAAGAGAAACTTAGTTGGAAAATTTGTAGAATTTTTTGGCGATGGACTAGTAAGTCTTTCTGCTTTTGATAGAGCTACGATTTCTAACATGGCCCCAGAATATGGTGTCACTGTAGCTTACTTTCCAATAGATAGTGTTACATTAAACTATTATAGTATAACGAATAGAAATGTAAAACTAATAATGGAATATCTGAGAGTTCAAAATTTATTATATTCAAATAATACATATCATAATAAATTAAAATATCAAGATGTAATAGATATAAACCTAGAAGATGTAGAACCTTCAATAGCTGGGCCTAGATATCCATACGAAAGAATAGAACTAAGTAAATCAAAGGAATTTATATATAATAATATTATAGGAAATAAAAAGAAGAAGGGTAAATATATAGAAGATGGTTCAATCACATTAGCAGCAATAACTAGCTGTACAAATACTGCGAACCCGTTATCTATAATTATTGCAGCTTTATTAGCTAAAAATGCAATAAAATATAATCTTAATATTCCTTGGTATGTTAAGACTAGTTTTGCACCTGGATCAAAAATAGTTGAAGAATATCTTAACGATCTTGGATTATTAGAATATCTGGATAAATTAGGTTTTAATATAGTTGCATTTGGATGTACAACGTGTATAGGAAATACTGGTCCCCTCTTAAAAGAAGTAGAAGAAGACATAAAAAATAATGGAATAATTACATTTGGAGTTATATCTGGAAATAGAAATTTTGAAGGAAGAATACATCCCTTATTAAATGGCGTATTCCTAGCTTCACCACCAATGGTTATTGCCTATGCTATAGCCGGAAGAATTGACATACAGCTAGATAGAGAACCTTTAGGATATGATAATTTAGGAAATGCTGTATATCTTAAAGATATATGGCCTACTAGTAATGAAATAAATGAAGCATTAAATAAGATATATAATAAATTTAATATTTATCATAACAAGATAGCAAAAATAATTATAAATAGTAACGATAATTGGAAAGAAGTGAAAAGTCCTTCAGGAGAAATATTTGATTGGTCTTTTACAAAGCAGTATATAAAGAGACCTCCATGGTTTGACGAGGAAAATAAACATACCTTAAATGACATAGTCGATGCAAGAGTACTAGGACTCTTTGGAGATGATGTAACTACTGATCATATTTCACCAGCTGGACCTATTCCAACGAATTCAACTATCTATAATTATATGATCTCACAAGGGATAAAACCAGAAGGTAATTTAGGTTCTTATAGGGCAAATCATGAAATTTATATAAGATCCGCGTTTTTACATCCTAAATTAAAGAATTATCTTAATAATAAAGAAGGTGGATTAACATTATATTTACCAGAAATGAAAGAAATGACGTTTTATGAAGCTTCGCAAGAATATGCGAAAAACAACATTCCATTAATAATTATAGCAGGAAAAAGATTTGGAATGGGCAGTTCTAGAGATACTGCAGCGAAAATTATACGTCTTCTTAACGTAAAAGCTGTTTTAGCTGAAAGTTTTGAGAGAATATTCAGAGAAAATCTAGTATTGATGGGTGTAGTTCCTATACTTATTCCTAATTGGAAATCTCTTAATATTAGTGGCAAAGAGAAATTTAGTATAAAAGGATTATCAGCTCAATTGAAACCAAAGCAAGATGTATTAATTGAGATAAAAACTGAGAAGTCTATAATTAATATTAAAGGAAAAATATCTATAGAAACTGAAAAAGAATTAAAATATTTAGCTTATGGAGGCGCTTATAACTACATTAAGGATAAAATTCTCTATCATAGACAGTAAATATAAAATATAATATAGTTTAGCATAACCTTTAAGTATTTTTAAAAATTATAATAGAGAATGGGAATTCAATGTTAAAAATCTTAGAAATTAAGACTAAATTAAAGCATTATGATTGTTGGAGTACTCTTTGTGAAGCATATTTATGTACAGGAAAAATACATTATGCGATTAAGATTAACAATAGCGAAATCTTGGAAATTGCTACTCTTAAATTTAGAGATATTGAGCTACTTAGGCATTTCATAAATATTTCTACCAAAAAGAATATTATAGATATATTATATTTTAAACGAAATTTTAATAATAATGTAGAAATTATGTATACCTTAAATTATGATGAAACAGTTAGAAGAGTATTTGAAATCTTTCATCCTATTTTAGAAGAAGTTATTCCAATGGACGGATTTGAATTTTGGACTTTATTTTTAATGATAAGAAGGAAAAGTGAATTATCTTCAATAGTAGCTACTTTAGTAGATTCATTAGAGGCTAAAAATATTAAAGTTCTTGATTTATATTACAATTTATACGAGTTAAATAGTATAATAGATCGTGTAGTAATGCCATTACTCACTGATCGTGAGAATGAGATATTATATAAAGCTTATACGAAGGGATTTTTTGAAACTCCCAGAAATATTACAGTAACTGAATTGGCAAACGAAATAGGAATAAGCAAGAACGCAGTTTTAAAAATTTTAAGAAATAGTATAAAAAAACTTATAAAATCTTATTTTAGTAAAGTTGCTACATAGATCTTTTCCCCTTTTTATATATAAACTCTTCTATTTTTTTCTTCACATTATCATTAAATAAGTTTACAGCTAATTCTATCTCATATGATAATGAAGTTGACAATGGACTTTCTATCCCTTCATTAATAGCTCTTTTAGCTTTATATATTGCATCAACTGAAAATTTACAAATATTATTGGCTAATTTCTTAGCTTCTTCTAAAAGCAATTCTTTGTCTACTATTTTATTAATTATATTTAGTGATAACGCCTCTTCTGCAGTAATAAATTTAGCTTCAAGTATAAGTTCTTTAGCCTTATTTCTTCCTACTATTCTAGCAAGTCTTTGGGTTCCCCCACTACCTGGTATTAGACCCAATGTAATCTCAGGGAATCCAAATAAAGCATCTTTAGTAGCAATTATTAAATCTCCGGCTAGTGCTAATTCAAATCCACCACCTAAACAATAGCCATTTACTGCACTTATTATTAATTTGTTCATATTTTCTATAAAATCATATACCATCCTAGCAATTTTTAGAAATTCGGCAAAAGTTTGTTGAGTCATACTATAAAACTCATAAATATCAGCACCAGCACTAAATGCTCTCCCTTTTCCAGTAATAATTATTGCACAGATCTCCTTATTAATCTCAAGCTGCTGTAATATATTATATAATTCAAGATATAGCCTAGTGTTTAGGGCATTAAGTTTTTGCTCTCTATTTAAGCTTATAATCGCAATTGGCTTCTCTATACTTATATCTATCAAATTGCCATTACTTATAGGGCAACACCTCATATAATTCTTTAAATTACTTGTCTAGCAGTAATTTCTTCTAAAATACGACGACGAGTTTCAGGTACTCCAAACGTTAAAGCCAGTGTAACTAGAGCTACCATTATACCCGTTATATACACTCCAACTAATCCGTAAGTTTGTGCTATTACAACTCCTACATATGGTGCTAAAGCAGCTCCTGCTCTTGCTGCTGCGTAATTGACTCCAGTAGCAGTTGCTCTAATATCATTAGTATAAGTTTCTGGACCCCATTGATGCACTACATCAGCCCAAATAGTAACCATTCCGCTTATTATCGCGCCAGCTACAAGTAGGATAAACTTCGTCGGAATAGCTAAATATATACCAGCTGCAATTATCATTATGATAATACTATATATCATTGTACCTCTTCTTCCTATCTTTGTATCTATAGTAAATACGGGTGGTAAGGCTAAAGCGGCAGCACCTATGCCTGAAGCTAGACCATATTCTAACGAGTGAATAATTGTAAAACCTCGTGTAACTAAGATTGATGGCAAGGCTGTTATAAAGAAATACCATCCAAAAAAGGATAAGAAATAAATGGGCAACCAGAAAGCTGTCAATTTTCCGTTTCTTCCTTTAAATACTTCCTTTACACTTAGTTGTGAAGTAAAGGGTTGCAATGAGAGTATTAGAGGAGAAGGTAATTTTTTATGGATATCCGATTCTACATGTTTCTCTATGCTAGTCATAACTGCTTTAGCTTCGTCATATTTTCCTCTTACAGCTAACCACCTAGGTGATTCAGGTAATATAGTTCTAGCTGCCCATAAAGGAATAGCGGTTATTCCACCTATAATAAACATATATCTCCAAGCTTGCGGTGATAGGGGTATTATAATTAAACCTAGTGCAAATATAACTGGAACATACCATTCAAATATTGCAAAAACAACTTGAAAATATTTTCCTCTCATCTTACTGGGTAATATCTCATTTAAATATGAATCTAAAGTGGGTATCTCTATGCCTAAAAAAATTCCCGTTAATAATCTTAATATGAACATTATTATATAATTAGGTGAAGCAGCTGTAATAAGCGATAAACTTCCCCAACCTATTAATGTTATCATAAACATTCTTTTCCTTCCATACTTATCCGCTAAGTATCCTCCAATTGCAGCACCTATCAGCATACCTAATAATGTTATGGTTATTAGTAATGCACCTGCAGCAGTAGATACATGGAATGTTTTAGCAGCGGCTGGTGCAACTGCTCCCATCATGGATACTTCAAAGAAATCGAAGAAATATCCGAATGCTGCTATTAAGAAAACCATCCATATGTATTTAGTAATTGGTAGCCTCTCAATTCTTGCTACGATTTCTTGAAGTACCTTCTCTTTTTCGTTCTCAGTCATATTTCTTCTAGAAGGATTTTAATTTACTAATAATATAAGATATTACGTCAACATATGTACTAACGTATTCGTATAAATAATTCTTATTCTAATTATAAACTTAGGACTTTTCAGTTCACATGTAAACTAATGTATTGATAATCTATTATAAGAAAGCCGATTTTGGTGATAAAAATAAAGTTTTATGAGGATATAAACGTAAATGAACAATTTGTAACTCCTGCTAGAACAATAACAGAAGCCGACGTAGTACTATTCGCAGCTATTACTGGCGATTATAACTCTATTCATACAGATGAGGTTTATAGTAAAAAATTTAGTATATATGGAAGGAGAGTTGTGCATGGCCTATTTGTACTCTCTATTGCTGAAGGACTTTTTCAACGATTAGGATGGTTTGAGGGAGTACCAGCAGTTTCCATAGGTTATGAGGATGTAAGGTTTATTAAGCCAGTATTTATTGGTGATACGATACATTTTGTAGGTGAGGTAATCGATAAAAGGATAAGTAAGAAAAGAGAAAAATGGGGTATAGTCAAAATAAAAATGGAAGGAAAGAATGTAAATGATAATACTACAGTAATCTCTTTCATCCACGCTTATTTAGTCCCCTTAAAAAATGGAGAGATGAAAAGTAATGAAAAAGCTTAAATCAGACGCTGAATTATTCCTTAAATCAATTTACGGTGAGAGAGCAGAAGAATATTTAATAATTATTAATAATATGATAAATTACGTTAAAGAAAGAATATTGAATAAGAGAAATGAATTTGATAGTAACTCTCCCATTTCTAAAGATTATATATATATGATACTCTTAAATTTGGTTTCAATTCAATACCCTATAATAAAGAATATGGAGGATATGAATTACCATACATTATATACATAATAGGCATGGAAGTTTTAGCCTATGGCTCACCAGCATTAGCTAATATACTCTGGGCCTCAAATTCAGTAATTGATGGTTTACATTACTTTGGATCAAACTTACAGAAGGAACAGTATCTTAAACCCCTATTAAAGGGAGATAAGATAGCAGCAATAGCAATGACAGAACCTACTGGTGGTTCTCTAATAGAATATATAAAAACTAAAGCTGAGAAAAAAGGAGATCAATATATTATATCTGGCAAAAAAGTATTTATTACAAATGCCCCAATAGCAGATATATTTTTAGTCTTCGCAAATACAAGCAATGGAATTACTGCGTTTATAATACCTAGTAATGTCGAAGGATTAAAAATAGGTAAGCCTATTCATAAATTAGGATTACGTGGTGCGGTATTTTCAGAAGTTAGTCTTGATAATGTTATTGTTTCCATAGAGAATAGATTAGGTGAAGAAGGAGAAGGCATCAACATAGCTAGACATATTTTCATAGGCGGAAGAATTATCGCTGCAGCAATAGCATTAGGCATAGGTGGTGCGGTATTAGATCAAGTATACCAATACGTTATTTCTAGGGAATTAGGTAATCACAAACTAATTGATTTTCAGATATTAAAGGAAAAAATTGCAAATTTTGAAACAATATTACATATGGGAAAAATTTATACATATTATGTAGCATACTTAATGGATAAGATGCCTAGACAAGAGTTAAATGAATTAGCTTCTATAAGTAAATTATTTACTACTGAAGGTGTACTTAATATAGCGAATGAAGCTATCTCTATATTTGGTGGATATGGATATACTGATGATCTAAATATACATATGTATTGGAGAGATGTAAAAGGACTAACTATTACTGAAGGAACTTCAGATATTCATCGCTTAATAATTCAACATGAGCTAAAAAAGAGGATGTAAAATGAAATTTAGAGATGCTCTAGAGGAATTAAAATTAAATATTATCAATTTAGCATATGAATATAAGGAAAAAAGCGAGTTTCCAATATATTTAGATGAGAAAAGTGGAGCTTGGAAAACATCAAATGGCCGACATTGGATGGAGGGATTTCTAATTGGCACTTTATGGAATTTATATGATTTCTTTAGGGACGAAAAAATAAAGGAATTGGCAGTAGAGTATACTTTAAAGTTACTTAAAATAGAAGCTCCGGGAGTGTTCTCATGCAGTCATCTTATTCGATATATTATTGTAAAATTATATCATAGTTTCTCTAATATTCAATACTCCCTCAAGTAAGCCTCATTCAGGGGAGTCTTATCCCTTGAAAACACATGGGGATACATGACATTAAGCAAGGCAAGACTATAATCAACCATTCTCTGACTCCTATTAACAGCCCTAGTGTCCCTAGCCAACCTAGCCAAATGAGCCCTACAGTAAGAGTTATAACTTTCAACCGTGTACTTCTTACTTGCAACGTGATTATCAAGAACTTGATAAACGGAGTAATCATCAGTGTAATTAATTTCACTCTTAGGCAGAGAATTCAAGAGGAAGCTGAAAGTCTTATAATCCCTATCACCCGTAGTAAAGAAGGGTAAACCATCAGCCAAATCCACAAGTTCTCCCTCTTGGGACCATGCCTAAGGTAAGTCCAACTCTCGTCAATTACTGTGACTTTTGCGGTAAAGCTTTTTAGTTGCTCTTTTAGGACTAATAAATTAACGTATGCCTCAATTCCCTTTCTCTTTATCAGACTGTAGTTAAAGGCTTTCCCTCAACTTTAGCTATTATGCTTATCCTATTCAAGTACTCCTTTAAGATCCTCTCCTTTTGTTCTCTACTCATCCTATGATTGGATGTTTGATAGAAAGTCCTTCCACACGTTTTACACTTGTATTTTGCTTTTCCTCTTGATGATCCGTTCTTTATTACTTTGTTTGAGTTACATGATGGGCATAGTGGTTTTTCTTCTCTTCTCCGCTTTATCCCAAGTTTTTTAGTGTAGTAGTATATTGTTGATGGGGGTATTCCAAGTTTTGTAACTTTTACTTCAAGTAGGTATGCTGATATTGCTAATGCTAGTTCTTCTAACTTGTACTTTCTCGGCTTAAAATTTAAATTTCTTAGAATCGTTAAGAGGTCAATCTCTGTAACCCTTGCACATAAATTTTCTCAAGAAACATCTTGAGCATTATAATTTCATTTATCTCTAGACCTAGATGATTATCTGATAAAATTTCTAGTCAAATATAATTTTACAATAATATATCGAATAAGATGACTGTTTGAGAACACCCTTACTCATTTATCACTCTTTTCCTCTTTATAAATAGTAGAAATGAAAGATAAACATAAAATACTAAATATCAAATAAAATAGTGATGGAGAAACCACCAGTGTATGAAACGATGATTAGCCTTCAGTTTACTGACTAATCTAGTAAAATATTACTCTACCCTTTATAATATCTTAACTTTAACTCATTATATAATTCTCTGGGAGTAGGATCTCTCTTAAGCCTCGTATATAATTCCTTTATAATATCCTCTAAAATTTCCTTTACTTTTCTTCCAGCTATACAGTACTCTGGAACCTTAAATTCTGGTATACCATTACCATTATATGATGTTATTACATCCCTTTGCTCATCCTCTGTTGCAAATGGAAATGAAAGACATGCATAAGGCTTAAACTTATGTATACCACACATCCATCCTTTCTGAAAGGGACAAGGTCTAGGAAGTAAGTATAGATTTTCATCCGCCTTATTGAGGTATTTCAAGCTATTTCCATCTAAATTTATCCTTAACTCCTTATAATCAAATCTATAAACTGGAACTGGATATCCTGATTTACAACATTTACCTCCACACTCTTCACAGTATTTAGATACATCGATGAAAACATTCATAGCAATTTGAAATATCAGGGAATACATGCCGAATCTAGCCTCTGGAACTTTATCGTACTTCTCAAGCAAATCTAAGACCTTCTCAAAGCTAGATAACTCTCCTCTTAAACCTTTCTTTACTAATAAATTAATCTCATCAGCGTTTAAAGACATAACCAATGTAAACACTCTTAACAATAGAATAAAACTTTAATGTTTATCATAATACTTACTCTCAGTGTCTATCCGTAGCGTAACTTTTCCCTACTTTTAATCAATCTAAATAAGTCACAGTACACCCTTCTTAAGGGATCATAAACCTTCACTCTTAATTCATTGGGGCTATCGAGGGAAACATTTATCCTCCCATCCAGACTCCCAGGACCTCGTGAGTAGAGCCCGTCATTAATTGGGAAATCGTCAATAGAAAATTTTGAGATAATATTATATAAATGTAACCTATATCAAAATAATATTTAAAAATAATTTAAAATATTATATATTATTAAAATATTTATTAGATCTTATATATATATATGAAAAAGTAAATATTTTTATATTCAAATAAAAATCAAGAATTTGTAGAGAAAAATGCTAAATTATAGAGTACTATAATTTAGTTAGAAATGAAAATTTGTATTTATGGTACTGTATTTAACAGCGTAAAGAAAGTTGAAAATTCAATAAAGAGTGTATTTAAACCAGATTATGATATAGTAATAGTAGACTCGTATTCTAGTGATGGAACTTGGGAAGAATTACAAAAATTAAGAAAAGAATATAATCTTATACTATTAAGATTTAAATCAAGTAGAGGTAAAGGTAGAGATTATGCATTAAAGTATTGTCCAGATAATTCAATTACAGCATATTTTGATCTTGATGCAGTATATAATGAAAATTTTCATAAACTATTAGAGCTTAACTTAAACTTTACACATGCAGGGGCAATACAATGGACGTACATTGCAGATAAAAGTTATATTATAAGAATGGGTGGTTGGAAGGACTTAAACTCAGCAGAAGATGTAGAGCTTGAAAGTAGACTTAAGATAGATAACTTCTTCCCCCTAATAATAGGATATAATGAAAGGGTAATTGGAGGCAGAGAAAGTAGATACACTAAAAGCAAACTCTCCATTTATAAAAGGTATACTAGATATTTAATTGATAATATAAGGGGAAATGGATTTACGTTAAGTGATCTAATTAATCTATATAAAAAAGAAGGGAAAAAGAAGTGGATTTACAGAATTTTTCTATTTCCTATAGCTAAATTTAAAGGAATTTATAGAAATTGTGGAAATATAAATAATACTACGTGTACTATTTTAAAAGATATAGAAGCAATGAAAGAACCTAAGGATTTCGGATTTTCTGACGATTATACAATATTCGTTTTACCTAAGGATATGGCTCCAGAGAAATATATATTAAAAATTGATTTTAAGATAATAAAGGAATACCATAATTTACTTTTATATGCAAAAAATGAAATGTCATTAAAGAATTTTATTGAATATGTGAGGTAAATATATATAAAAAATTTTATATTATAAAATTATATTTAAAAAATTAATTATATATTAAAATCTTCAAATTTACTGATATTTGCTATAATTTAATATTAATATGTTATTTATATTTATGAAAGATTGTTAAAAGTTATTTAAAATAACCTATTGTTAACGTAATTCCACAGTAGAACAGTAAAAGATAAAAAATTCTAATAAAGTTTATGATTATGGAGGCAAACTTAGTTACCTTAAGTAATTATAAGGCTATTTTAGGAGAAGGACCTGTTTATGATAAAGATCTGAATAGATTATATTGGGTTGATATAGAAGGTAAGAAAATAATTGTAAATGATCTGAACACGGGTACTGAGACTTTTTATGATATGCCTGATTTAGTCTCATCACTATGTGTAATTGATGATAAAAGGGTAATAGCAACAATAAGACATGCGTTTTACATTGTAGATTTATCTAAGAATTCGCTACAAAAGGTTGCCGAAGTGGAAACTGAAATTGAATCTAACAGATTTAATGACGGTAAATGTGATAAGTTAGGAAGATATTGGGCTGGAACAATGAATATGACCGAAAGAAAACCTACCGGAAACTTCTATAAATTAGAAGGAAATAAAATAGTAAAGGTATTAGAGGGATTGACAATATCTAATGGCCTTGGATGGGATATCGAGGATAAAGTAATGTATCTTATAGACACTCCAACCAGAAAGGTTTTTATGTTTGACTTCGATCTTCAGAGGGGAGAAATCTACAATAAAAAAATAGCAGTTGACTTCGGTAATGAACCCGGAAATCCAGATGGTATGGCAGTAGATGAAGAGGGATTTATATGGGTAGCGCATTGGGGTGGAGGAAAGGTGAGCAGATGGAATCCTAGAAACGGTAAAAAAGTCTTTGAAATAAAAGTTCCAGCAACATATGTGACATCAGTAACCTTCGGTACACCAGAAATGAATTACGTGTTTATATCTACTGCTGGAAAGAGTCAAGATCCATTAGCGGGTAAGTTATTCACTACAAGAGTAGATGTAAGAGGGTTACCAAATTATAGATTCAAAATAACTTAACTTTCTTTTTTCTCAGCTTCTTCTTCTGGAACTATAGCTTTAACACCTACACCGAACAACTTTCTTACCACATAATCTAAGAACCTAACATGAACTCCCTTCTGACCCATAAAGGCTCCACTTTCCTTCTTTAATTTAACCGCTAATTCATTTCCCACAAAGTCAACATCCTCTATGTGTTTTATAATCCAAGGTACAGGATGAACTGCCCTTATTAACTCCTTAAAATCTAATTTTAGCTCTACTACTCTTAACTTCTTACTAACATCCTTTTCAATATTATTTATTCTCTCACCGTTCTTACCGATAACTCTACCTGCACTTCCTTCCTTAACTATAATAAGACTATCTGGTACATTTTCATAATTTATATTTAATTTAGCTTTTTCATCAGAAAACTCTACTACAGTTATGACATCTGCATCTGGGGCATGTATAAATATATTATCGTAAATTTTCTTTTCGATATCACTCATTTTTCTCGACCTTAATTTATACTCTAAGAAAAATCTTAATCCCCGCTTTGCACCCTCTCTTACAATATCCTTGATCCCTAAATCTATTACCTTGGCGTTCTTTTCGTTTAGTAGGATTTCTCTTAAAATAGCAGAAGGATCTCCAGTTACGTTATTTAAAGCCTGGAATATCGGATCACCTGCTATTATTACCCTAGTGTTTTTACCAACTCTTATGAAAAGTTCTAATACACTTTCAGCCTTCATTGACTGGACGTCATCTAAAATTAAAATGGAATCGTTAAATGATCTTCCCGTTAAATACCTAGAATCCAATATTTCAATTTTTCCAGAGTTAATTAAATCGTCTATTATTTTCTCTTCAGCAAAACCTCCTAATACGTCTTTCATGTACATTTTTACTAAATCTTCATAAGTCATTAACTCCTTCCTAGTTAACTCCTCTTGAGTAACTATATCAATGATAGGTTTAACCACGACTAATTTTCTATATTTCCCTGATGTTACTGAATCTAAACCATACGCCAAAGAGAATAGACTCTTTCCAGTACCTGTTGGACCAAAAACTCCTAGAATTTGTATCTTCTCGTCCTTTAACGAACTTAACAATTCCTCCTGCCCTTTTGTAAGCGGTTTTAACGAGTCCAATATCATATAATTAATTTATTAGAGACAATTTTTGAAGTTAATTTTGATTTAATGTTGGGAAAATCTTCTTCTTAGTTTAACTAGTTAAAGCCTCTAAAACTGCATTTGCACCTTCCATAACTTTTCTTTCTAATTCCTCCTTAGAAATCCAAATACCACCCTTAGCTAAATTATCACTAACTACAAGAACAGTAGCACTTCTCCATCCCTTCATTTTACTTAACACGAATAGAGTAGCGCATTCCATTTCTACTGCTATATTACCCCTCTCACTCCACCTTTTAACAAACTCCTCGTCTTCAGCATAAAAAGCATCACTACTAAATACATTGCCTATATAATACTTTAATCCTCTCTTAGAAAACGCAAATACCAATTTGTTAGTAAGCTCAAAATCTGGAGTTGCACCGATGCAAGCATTATCTTTAATATATTGGTAAAAAAGTCCACCTTGATTGTAGGATGCACCAGTTACTATTATGTAATCTCCTATATTAATATACGGAACTAGGGACCCAGTAGTTCCATACCTTATAAAAGTCTTAGCTCCTAACATAGCTAACTCCTCTAAAACTATGGCTATTGAAGGACCTCCAATCCCGTGAGTTGCTATGCTTACAATCTCATCATTATACTTACCGGTATAAACTAGAAATCCCCTATTTTCATTAACTAATTTAGGCTCCTTTAATAATGTTGAAAGTAATTTTACTCTTCCTGGATCTCCAGCTATTAGCACCTTTTCAGCAATCTCCCCCTTTTTAGCTAATATATGAACGGGGTTCATGAAGAAAAGATAACCGAATAAAATTTAAAATCAGTGCAGGCCTCGTTTATCTCATCTATCGAATATAGCCGACGTTCATCACTTTACTAAAACTTAAAAGTAAAAATAAGGTATTAAAGCTTAAGGGATCGGACTTTAATTGAGGTTTCATGATTCAACCTCTCGTCCTCATACCCATTGTCCTGCTCTCCACGTCTAGGTTAGGGAGCCAGCCACGACATGGGGAGCCTCATCGAACCCCTCACATTGCTCATAGAGTTCACTGTAGGGCTCTCTTCTACATGACAATGTGAAACTACAAAATTTATAAACTTTCGTGAAGAGATGGTTAGGAATGCTAAATGATATCAAATAACATAAACTTCACAATTTATCGTAAATTGTTAGCAACGGTATGATAGTATAAAAGTTCAAAACTTACAAACATGCGAAAAAGTATATGTGTTTCTATATTCCTTTTTGGTTTTATATCGATTATATTCTTTTAAATATAAAAATATGAATTAAAAATTCAATAAAATAAAAAATCTTAATTACCTTTAAATTTGTGGCCCAGCAAACAAGGCAAACTCGCCTGGACCCAATATTAATAATAAAATTGCTCCTGCTAAGAAAAGTATATCAAGATCAACTCCTGGATTCATACCAGTAGCTAGAGGCTTCTTCATTTTACTAATGCTGACAATTGTTGTGCCTATAAAAAATACTATTAGTATAGCTGAAACGATGAGGCTAATAGCACCTATAATAATTAGTAAACCTCCTATAATTTCCACTAACATAGATAAATCTACGAATATCGGTGGTATTCCTAACTGCTTCATAAAGCCTTTAAGTTGTATATTAGCGTTTTTATTGGCCTTCACTATACCATGAGGAATTAATGAGATGCCGTATAATATTCTAAATATTAAAATTCCAATTGAGGCTAGGAGCAGTCCTATATCTCTTCACCTCTTTGTAAGCTGATTTGTGCAAAAAACCTATAAGAACAGCTTTACTACTATAAAGCTTGTTACTATTAGGAAAGCTATTAATTATTAACTAAAATGTTTCTATACATAAAATGTTTATATTTATATATAATTGGCCTATTATTATCAAGGCATACGCTACGTATTACAATAATATTTGAATTATGAGTTAATATTTGACATACTATTAAAAGTCATTAATAGTATTTATATAAGATATTTTAATACATATATATTAAAATAAATATTTTTATATAATTAAAAATTATAAAAATAAAGAATTTTGTATCTTATATTAATTAAGGATTAAATTAAGGAATGACTAATATCACTATTAAAACGTGCAAGAGATTAACCTTATAATTATATTAATCCTTAATTTACTTTATGAAATTAGGAAAGATAAATGAGGATATCTTTAACAAGATTATATACCCTCATTTAGGCCAAAGACATAAGGAAGTAATAGTAGAGCCACAACACGGAGTTGATACAGGTGCCATAGATCTTCAAGACGGTAGAGTTTTAGTAGTAAAGAGCGATCCAGTATTCATAGTTCCCCGGTTCGGCTTCAGAAAAGCAGCATGGTTTGCAGTACATATATTAGCAAGCGATGTAATGACTTCTGGAATACCTCCAAGATATGCATTAATCGACTTAAATTTACCGCCTAAAATAAAAGATGAGGAATTTGAAGAGATGTGGCTAGGTATTCATGAGGCATTAATGGAAATAGATGTTATGATAGTAGGAGGACATACGGGAATTTACGAAGGTACTGATTATCCGATGGTTGGAGGATTTACCATGATGGGAATTGGAGAAAAGGAAAAACTAGGAATGCCTTCTAAAGTTAAAGTAGGAGATGACGTAATAATGACCAAGGGACCCGCTATTGAGGCGACTGCACTTCTAGTTAATCTGTATCCAGAGTATTTTAAAACAAGACTTAATAAGGAGATTTTTAATGAGGCGATAAATATGTATTGGAAAATGAGTTGCTGGAAGGATGGTCTTATAGCATCTAATATTGGCATTCATCTAATGCATGATGCTACTGAGGGAGGAGTGTTTGGAGCATTAACAGAGATTAGCAAATCTACTGGTAAAGGTATGAAGATTTACGAAAATAAGCTATTCATAAATAGAGCAGTTAAAGAGGTTACTAAGTTAATGAACATAGATCCTTGGATCTCTATAAGTGAGGGAACTATGATAATAGTTACTGACAAAGGCGAGGAAGTTAAAAATGCTCTAAATGAAGAAGGAATAGATGCTGAAATTATAGGTAAGATTGATGATAGTAAAGAAGTTACACTAATTAAAAATGATGGTAGCAAAATTAAGATTGAGCATCCAGAAGAGGATCCCTTCTGGAGGGCATTTTTTGAATTATCAAGGCAAGTATCTTAGAGAAATTTCAATATTTATACAAAATTTGACTATATTATTAGAGTATAAATTGATTTAGTAAATGTAAGTGATCTTCCAATACTATTTTCAGTAGATTGAGGATAAGTTAATTTTATCGGTATCAGCTAAAAGTATTAAGATTTTCCGTGAATAGTATAAAAAACGCTTAACTACTGAGGTAAATTTAAAACTATACAATGGTATGCGGACAATAAATGGAGGAGATAATAAGGTTAATAAATGAGGGAAAATATAGTGAAGCCTTGGATAAGTTAAAAAATGAGTTAGATAAACGAAGAGACGATCCAGAATTATATTACTTAATTGGCCTAGTAAATTTTAAACTTAATAATTTTAGAAAGGCGCTTATTAATCTAGAAAAGGCAATTAAAATTAAAAGTAATGATGCGAGATATCACTTATTGTACGCTTATACTCTATATCAGTTAGGTTATGATAATGATGATGAGAAGATGATTAAAAGAGCTTTAAAAGAGATTGAAATTGCTAGGCAATTAGATCAGAGCTTAGTAAACGATCCAGGGTATCATTATTATTTGGCTAACATTTTATACGAATTAGATAAATATAATGAGGCATTAGAAGAAATTAATAAAGCGTTAGGCATTAAGGATAATAAGGAATTTCATAAATTACGAGGTGATATATTATTTCAATTAAAGAGATATGAGGAAGCAATAAAGGAATATGAAACAGATTTGGAAAAAGATGAGAATTTATATGCAATAGCACACACTTATTTCACATTAGGTGATTATGAGAGAGCAATAAACTATTTTAATAAGGCAATAAGCATAAATAGCGAGAATCCTTACTATTATGAGGGAAAAGCTAGAGCGTTATTTCTATTAGGGAAAATAAATGAGGCGTATGAGGAAATTAAAAGGGCAATTGAAATTGATCCAGATAATCCTTATATAAAGGCTACTGAAATTGAAATACTTTCTGAAATAAGAGTTGAGGATGCTATTAGGGAACTAAAGGAATACCTAGATGAGATGGATATATATAAGGAAATTCTTTGTGAAGAAATAAGAGGAAGAAAGATCTCGAAAAAGGCAAAAGAATATATAGATGAAATTATCACTAAAAGCTGCTGAGTAAAATTGAGATAATCTCTAAATCTTCTAATAATAGGAAATAATTATTATTTCTTGTTATTATCGTTTATTGTATTAGCCTCGGTGATCTTCATAATATCTCTTTCGTAAATTATTGTCCTTCCCCTTAACGCTGAGGCTATTGCAGCTAAGAACGTCATCATGGAGGCTATGTAAAAAGCTATTTTAAGGGATTGCATAAATGCTGGAGCTATGACATTAGGAAACCAATAATTACTAGTTATAACGGCTAATGTTGAACTAGATAGAGAACTAGTTATTGATGATGGTAAAGTTGATAATATAGTCGAGACCGGATTATATCCTAGAAATGCGGCAAATATTGCTGCCGTAGGAGGTATCTTAGATAATATGGGAGCTAATTGTGACGCGCCTACCGCGTTTAATGCTGAAGTTAATGTCGGGGGTAAAGCAACATAAAGGACGTCAATAACTATTGTGAAGAATATTCCTATACTTAGCGTACTGCCAGTATTAGTTAACATAGCCCTAATTCCAGACGCTGAGCCTCTATGCTGAGGAGGTGCTGCGTTCATAAGCGATGCCATATTGGGAGATACAAATAATCCGTTTCCTATTCCCATAAAGAAGATGATTAAAGCAAAGACGAGATAATTAAAATTATAGGGTAATAGAGTCAATAAGAGAAATCCTATTCCTAATATTACTAAACCCAATGTGGATAATATCCTGGCACCATATCTATCAGATAATCTCCCAGCTATTGATCCCATTATTCCAAAACCAGCTAATAGTGGTAATAAATAAATCCCCGCCCAGAATGGAGTTACTTCATAACTATAACCATGTAAAGGTAGCCATATAGCTTGTAATAATAGCACTAACATTAATTGAAGACCCCCAAATGCCAGTTGCGCTAGAATTATTGCTATAGCTGCAGAAGTAAATGCTCTTATTTTAAATAGTTCAAGCCTAAACATGGGATCCTCAACTCTCCTTTCTACGAATAAGAACGCTATGAACATTACTAAACCTATCGATATGCTTGAAATTACGAAAGGATTTGTCCAACCTGTAACCTGATTTCCATATGGTAATATTCCGTATGTTATTCCAACTAAGATTAAAATTAATGATACTGCATAAATTATATTTCCTATTATGTCAACTTTTTGATTTCTATTAGGTTTACTTAACTGTTTCAAGGATTTATAAGACCATACAGTTCCTGCAATTCCTATTGGAACGCTAACTAAGAAAACATCACGCCAATAAATAGAAGCTAGTATACCTCCTAAAATTATTCCTGCAATACCTCCAAATATTCCTATTACGCCATTTAATCCTAACGCGAATCCCCTCTCGCCAGGAGGAAATGCCTCTGATAAAATTGCGGCACTATTAGCCATTAGAAACGCTCCTCCTATACCCTGAATAATTCTATAAATTACTAATTGTATTGCCGCAATATTTCCCTTCCCCGGTGTTATATAAAGTAGTATTGAAGCTATTGTAAATATTAAGAAGCCTAAATTATACATTCTCACTCTTCCGAAAATATCAGATATTCTTCCTACGTTGACTACTAAAATTGCCGATACTATACTATAACCGAACAGTATCCATAACAAGTATTGAAATGAGTCAAACGGATTAATATCGATACCCCTAAAGATTGCAGGTAATGCTATTAATACTACATTAGCGTTCATAAAACCCATGAAGACTCCGAGGCTAGTGTTTGATAAAGCAATCCACTTATATTCAACCATACAGTTAAGTGATTAACTTTAATTTATTAAAACTTTTGCTCGGTGATTATTAAGAATTTTTTTAAAAAAAAAAAAGAAATAATTTGCTATTATAAATCAGCTGATTCTCTCTCCTCACTTTTCAGCAGCGGTCTACTTCTTCACCTATTTATCATTATATATAATATTGTTGAAAAGATAATAAGTAGTATGTCTAATATAAACGCAATTAACGCAGGACCAGTTGTTACTGGTAATGGTTTACCGATTATAGGAGCAGGTAATACTCTAGTTAAGGTAAGAAGTAAGTAATTTATCCACCAATATATTACTTCAAGTAGGTACAGAATTTTAATAGTTATTAGTCTAAATGATAGTATGAATAAAATTCCAGCAATTATAGACAATGCTGCATCAAAAATGAAAAATGCTCTTATTGCAAAAGGTAAGAATACAAAATTATATAATGGTATGTGATCTGCTGCCCATATAAAGCTTAATATTCCAGAGACTATACCTATCCCTAATATCGATGTAGATACTCGTGGCATTTGTAATGTTCATCAACTTTATTTAAAAATTTTTTCCCAAATCTATAGTTAAGTTGAAATAGTTTTTTACGAAAAAATTTAAATTCTACTATAGGCAATGTAGAAGTGATGAGAATAAATAAGATGGGAATTGCAATATTAGGTATATCAGTCGCAATATTAATTATAGGTGGAGTGTTCTTCGGAATGGCAGCAGTTTCACATAACGTAGTGACTACAGCAGTCCATACAGCTACTACTACAACGTCTTCGAGTGCTCCAGTATGGGGCTAAAAAGAAAGATATTAGTTTTTAGTTTCGCTTTTTCTTCAATAGGTGGGCCTTTAGCCTTAGTTGGACAGTTCTCCCAAGGTATAAGCGCATTAGAAGTCATATTATCAATTATTTTATTTATGCCTGTAACTTATTTAACTTATTATTCTATGAATAAAATATGGGATAGAGGAGGGCTTTACGACTATGTTAATAAGTTTACCCCTAAAATATCTCCTTATCTGTTATATTTCTGGGTTTTCTCATATTTCCTATATTTAAGTTATACAATTGATTATATTGTATATTGGATTTTAAACTTTAACGGGATAATTTCTTATCTTTTAGTTTTAGGTCTTAGCTCTGCAATATCAATTATAGTATTATTTGAAAGAGAACTAGAGTTCTTACTAGCCTCAACGATAATGCAAATACTCTTTACAATTCCTATTCATTGGAGCTTAAAGTTAATAAGTCCATACGAGATGACAGTAAACGGTGTTATTTCTACTGCATTATTATATGTTTGTATAACATTAACACCCTTTGTGGGAAACGGAAAGGATAAGGAAGGAATAAGTAGTGTAATGTATGCTTACTTAATATCTGGAGCCCTATTATTAATGGATTCTTTCTTTAGTATACCTAGATTAATTTACTTAGTTTCATCCCTTAGCACATTCTCGTTAATAATAGTTGAATTTATGTCATTAAGAAACTTATTATCTAAATTTAATATAAATAAAATATATTTAATTATTGCATTTTTAGCATCAACATTGATTAGCCTAATAGACCCTAAGGAATATTATATTTATACGATCTCTCCCTCAGTTGCTTCACTATATGTTGCTTTAAGCATATTTTTCACGTCAATTACAATATCTGCTGAAAACCTTCTTATAAGAATCCTTGGAATTATAAGTATAGGACTAATGGCTTACGGATTCTTTACTTCACTTCAATTTTCGTCATTAACAATATTAATTGAGCAAATTGCATCAATTCTAATAATTTTTGGAATATCGACATTTAAAATGAAAAGAAAAATAGCCTAATGACTTCTAGCCTTAACATTAGAAGATAGTAACTTCATATATAAGTATCCTCCTATTGCTTGCAATATACCCCCTATTTCAAGAGGCAAGGGTAACGAGTAATCTAATAAATATCCGCTTAATCCAGAGCTCATTTGCGAAAATCTCGTTGCTAGACCTTGTAGGCTTGACGCAGTTCCAAAATCCTCCTCTGATACTCCTCTAACGTTAACTGCAGTCCTATTAGGAGATCCTATTCCAGCATTTAAGCCTCTTAATATATATAAAGATGCAGCTAATGATAACCAAGGTGAAAGAGCCATTGCAATTAGAAATACTCCATTTAGTATTCTGGTTATAGAAGCTACATGTAAAGGTTCAAATTTAATCTTACTAGCTAGTAACGAACCCAATGCAGTTGTTAAATAGGATAATGTAAATATTAAACCGATTTGGAAAGAATTCGCATAAAATGCTAATTTAAACCATAAGGGTAATAATGGTATTGCAAGACCTAATCCAAATCCTGTTATAGAATTGGAAATTATAACTTTAGATATGTATTTTAGACTGGAACTTTGCATAATTCTAGTTGTTTTCCTAGGTCTTTTATTTTCTTTTACAAAGAACAATGAAATGCCAGAAATTAAAAGCAATAAAAACGATATTAAATATAATATTCTATAGCCCTCGATAGAATTGTTAATATAAGATCTTAAAGCCAACAAGAAACTTCCGCCTATCCCAGAAAACGAAGCCGCTGACATTAAGAAGCTCATCTTTTTCACTCGCTCCTTTTCATCTCTCCAATTACTAGCTACTAATGCTGTCAAACCCGGAGAGAAAGCCCCTCTAACCCCTCCAGCAGCACCTCCAACTCCTCCTATAATTATCGCTATAATTATTAAATAGACATTAACGGTTATTGATAAAATTAGCGCAGCCGAGGCTGCTATAAATTCCGTTAATATTAAAATCCTCTTATAACCATATCTGTCACCTAACATACCTAGTGACAAATTAAGAATAGAAGAAAATGCGATAGCACCTAAAAATACTATACCTATTATCTCAGGTTTTAAACCTATAGCTGACAAATATAAAGATGAGGAAAGAGTTATGTAAATTATCCCTATGCTTCTGGTAATTCTAGATAATAAAAGGTAACTATAACCGTAATTTTCTACCAAAAAAATCACCCTACAATATTATAAGGAGTTAATGGCTTAACTATTTTTCGTTTAATAAATGAACATAGGTAAAATTAAATTTAATAAGGAAATTAACGAATATATAGTTATGCCAATTTGCCCATCATGTGAAATTAAGTTAGGAACTTGGAAGGATTTAGCAATTCACATGAATGAAATGGCTGATATTAAGAGCGATCCATCTCATGTTATGTGGTTAAATAGGAACATATCTATAAATAAAATGAATGTAAATGAGTTAGCTAAATCATTAGAGGATTTCTTCTCAACACCCGATGGTTTAGCAATGTGGATAAGAAGAAAATTCATCGAAAAGTTTTACGGTAATAATCCTCATCCTTTCATAGTTGCCATGCAAAATCCTACAAGAGGTGTATTACTAGGTTACGTAATAGAACATCAACATTTTCTTAAAAATTGGGTTAGGATACTATCATCAATCATTTTCAAGTCAGATAGAGATGAAGTAATAAAATATGAATTAGAAAATATTGCAGTAGAGTTTATAGGATATAATGGTAGACCTTCCCATTATGAATTGCTATTAAGAATGGGTGAGTCCCTCGGAATGAAAAGGGAGGAAATATTAGCAACTCCACCACTACCTGGAACTCAAAGTGCAATAAAAACGTGGAGAAAAATAGCTGAGAGTAAAGGTTGGGTAGAGACTATGGCTGCAATGCATAGTTTAGAATTGGTTGCTGATCGTAGTTTAATTAAATATGGTGCTAAACTACCATACTTTAATCCCTTAATTTTAGATTCCGATAAATTTCCCCAAGCTGTTAAAGACTTCCTAAGGGAAGGATACGAAGCTGATATTTACCACGCTGGAGAGGCTTTAGAGATGGTAGAAAAATACGCTAAAGAATTTGGAATAAAAGAGAGTGTTCAAGTTACAGTTCTCAAATCCTTTGATGCATTCTCGAAATATTTATTATCTAGATTAGAGAGAGCTTTTGAAATAGAACCTAATCTAATAAAGGAGGTATTTAAGCAATGAAAATAATTGTAAATGGTAAAGAGGCTGGAACTAAGGAGAAAGGATGTGCTTTATGTGGGGCTACATGGGGAGATTATTATGAGGAAGTAGATGGAGAAAAGCTATTCTTCTGCTGTGATTATTGTGCTCTGGAGTTTGTAAATATGATAAATGAAGTTAAGAGAAGAACAGGATGGAGCAAAATAGATGAACTCACAATAAATGGGAATTACTATACTGGGAGAACTTGTACTGCTAAAAATAGAGAAAAAGAATTTAAATTTTACGTTAAATTTAACGAGGAAGCTGGTATAGAGACGTTCAAAGAAATTAGCTAAATCTACATTGGTTCACAAATACCGTTATCCTTTATTATCATTACTCCTTTAGGCTCCTTTAAGGATCTGCAGAAGACCTTAGTACCATTAATGTTTATTAGACAAAGCCAATAAACATCCTCAAATCCATCTGGAGTTGCTGTAAGTTTCCATGAGACTAATAAATAGCCTTTATTATCTCCTTGAATTTCATCAAACTCTATAGCTCCACATTTAGGACATCTAGCCCTTTTTATCCACGTTTTATAATCACAATTTTTACATCTATAAATCAAGGTTCATCACTGTAAATTATCACTGTAGCTGAATTCCCAAAACCAGCCATACTTAATGATAAACCCGTTCTAGCGTTTTTAACTTGTCTACTTCCTGCTTCATTCCTAATTTGTAGAAATGCTTCCACAGCTTGAGCTACACCACTAGCACCTATTGGATGACCTTTAGCGTTAAGACCACCACTGGTATTTATGGGCATCTCCCCATTTATTGCAGTATAATTTTCGTAATAAGCCTTCCATCCCTCTCCTTTACTTAATAGTCCTAACTCTTCTGCTTCTACTATTTCTAAAACTGTAGCCATATCATGAAGTTCAGCGAAATCAACTTTCTCTACTTTAGCTTCACGCTTCGCTATAATTCCCGCTCTTCTTACCGCATTCATATTTAAGATATCGTCTCTTTCCGAAATTATCGAGGTATCAGACGATATACCAATACCTTTAATGAACACTGGCTTTTTAGTAAAACTATAAGCGTACTCATTTCTCACCATTACAATAGATGCAGCACCATCACTAATTGGAGTAAATTCGTATAAGGTTAATGGCTCTGCTATTACTGGCGCTTTTAAAACCTCTTCTAGTGTTACTTTTTTCTGAATGTGAGCAAATGGATTCAAGGAACCATTAAGGTGATTCTTTACAGCTACCAACGCAAAAGACTCTCTTGGAGCATTATATCTCCTCATATATTCTTTCGCCATTAGTCCAGCTAATGATGGTAAAGTTAATCCAGCTCTTCTTTCCTCATAAGAGAGTAAGGAGGCTATTATAGATGTTACCTGCTTAGTATTTTTATCTGACATTTTCTCTACGCCTATTACCAACACTGTATTTGCAATCCTAGAATCTAATAAAGACTTAGCTACTAGTATCGCAGAGCCTCCACTACCACTCGTATTATCTACTCTTATTGATGGTGTTGAGTCCATGCCTAAATATGTTGTTATTAAGTTGTTAATTCCAGAAATTGAGTTAAATTCTCCAGAATATGTATTAGAAACTACCACGAAGTCTATTTCGTACTTCCTAACTAAAGATAAAGACGCTTCAGCTGCAAGTTCTAATGGGTTTTCTTTCCTTTTTCCAAATCTTGTGAGATTTACGTCAATAATTGCAACCATTCGACTTCACATTTGATTCTAAAATATAAAATTAAACTCTTTACAAAGAGAATATAAATATAAAATGTAATGCTTAAAACTTGATTTAATTCTCTACAAAAGAAACATTTATATAGCATTATACAAAATATAATTAGCATGGTGGTTTTTATCGTACTTTCCAATTTAACCGATAAAGGAGCAGAAACTATAGTAGATAAACCAGAGAGAATAAAAGAAGTAAACGAAGAATTAGCCAAGATAGGTGCTAAGGTTAGAGAACAATATGTAGTATTTGGGGATATAGATTTCATTAATATCGTAGAGGTAGATAATATAGATGCTTTCTTAAAGGCATTAATAGAATTAAATAGTAGGGGAACTGTAAGAACTAAAACGTACCTAGCAATTCAAGTTGATGAGGCAATAAATGCCATTAAAGCTAAGCCTTCAATAGGACATCCTCATGAAAAGAAGTGATTTTTTAAAGATAATACATTTTTTGCTCTTCATATTTACTTAAGTATTCTAATCTTTCCTTAAGTGATGGATGCGTCCTAAATGAGAAAAAACCCCTTCTATCACTTATATTATTAATTATAAATTCTTTAGCTAAAAATATTTGAAGGGGAGAAACGTATTTAAGCATGTTATATGGAATGTCCCTACTTAAGTACCCTATCTTAACTAGAGAACTTTCTAACCAATAAACTATATGAGGATCTACTTTTACCGCAGTCAAGTCAGCTCTCTTTTCTATAATTCTATGAATTAAAAACACTAAAGGGAATAGAACAAGAAAATAGATAAATAATATTAATGGAAATAGGTTAAAGGGCAAATAATTTACCGAAATAGCATATATTGCATTTATGAATATTATAGAAAGAAGCATTGTCTCTGGGTCATAATTTCGAATGTGGGCTAACTCATGAGACAATACGGCAATTAGTTCCTCATTAGTTAAGGCTTCAGATAGAGGTATAGTTATCGCAACTCCTCTGAAAAATAAATTTCCGAAGGCAAATGCGTTAAGAAAATTATCTCGAATAATGTAAACTTTAGGTAATCTCACGTTAAATTTTTTTGAAATTGAATTAACTAGCGAGATTAATTCTTGAGGAGCCTTTTTCATTTTAAAGGAGATTAACATTATTAATGGAGAAATCAAATACCATAGCCCAAATACTATACCTATTTGTATTACGAAAAAATATGGAATATTAACTGTTAGTGTAGATACTAATAAGTCAATTATTAGAATCGAAAAGAATGAAATGAAATAATATTTCCACCAATAAGTAGTTATTGATTGCACAACATACTACTGTTTTGCAAGTTTATATACTTAAAAGAAAGATAATAAAAGGTAAACTGCAATACCAAATAATACGTTACTAATTATGGGAAATATAATTTTATATAAAAATTGATTATTAATACCTTTACTTAATAAGATATTCCTTAAGCCAATGAACATATGAAGTATAAAGAAATACGTAAGAGGTATAGCAATAGCTACGTGAATTTCGGTCGATATTATTCTATTTAAAAGTCCGAAAGTTAACTTATTAACTAAACCTGAAGTACTAGGGGAAGCCCCAATTCCAGTTATAAACTCTATAAAGAAGAGTATCATTAGTGCATATGCTGATACTCTTTGAAATTCCCTACTATATATAGTACTAGCCATTATTGTTCAACTCCGGAGGCTTATAATTTGGTATTATTGCCACGTCTGGATAACCTAAACTTTCCCAATACCCCAAGAAATTTGGATCATTGCTTACCTCAATTTTTGTAACCCATTTAACGTGTTTATAACCCCACCAACCAGGTATTACAACTCTGGCTGGAAAACCGTGAACTTTAGGTATTTGCATTCCGTCAAGAAGATAGGCCACTATCATCTGATCATTTAAGTATTTTAGTGGTAAATCTGATACATAGCCATCAGCACCATAAAATATTAACTTAACTGCAGTAGATTTAACTTTAGCTTGTTGAAGTAAATACGACAATTTGATACCCGTCCAAATTATATTAGCCCTAAGAAACGTTGGGTCAGAAACACACTCTAACGTCTCAACTACTTGAGTTACTGGCATTTTAATTAGATCTTCATACGTTAACAATAGGGGATTTTCAACTTCACCAGTGATTTCTAATCTCCATTCATCTAAGTTTATGTCTGGAGTACCTCCAATTTGAACAACATAAATTTCATCTATGGGAGTTAGTCCGTTGTCGTATTCCTTAAATAGTGATGGAAAATATTTAGCTGTAAATGCACCTCCTAAAGCTAATATTGATAATAAGAGAAATCTCCTTCTACTCTCTAGAAAATTAGTTTCTTTCCTCCTATCTTTCCTCTGCATACAAAAAGAGTTTCTGAATCCTTAATATAATACATTTCCCCAAATCTACAGAAGAATTTAAACAATATTTCTAAGGATGACCTTGTCATAATAATTTATATTATCGTATAATAGATACTAGTTATATGAAGCCCGAAGAGGCCTATTCGATTAGATTAATATCTGATGTTCTAATAGCTAGAAAAAATTTATTTCATGTAGAGACTTGGATTGAAGAGGATAAGTATAAATCATCTATATTTCTAAATCTGAAAAGGATTACTTTTCAAGGAAATGAAACCATGCCTAAAATATATAATGATAAGTTATATTTCATAAGGAATTTAGATAATCAATCCATATTATTTGAGGATCAACCATATGGGGAACCTAAGACTCTCCTTACATTAGGAAAGATTCATAAATTCGAATTTCATAAAAAGGGAATTTTATTAATAGGCGAAGATAATGCTGATAAGAATGAGTCATTTAAGGCTAACAAGTTAAAATATAGATTCGATAGCAGAGGTTTATTAAGGACTAGACAATCACTTTACTTATTTGATGGTAATAGCATTAGAAAGATAGTGAGTGGAGATTTTGACGTTACTGATTTAGCTACTAATGGAGATAGGGTAGTAATAGCTGCTACTAAAGAAGGCGATGACTACGGTTTAGGAGATTTATACGAAGTAGATTTAGAGACAGGTGAATTAAAGAGGATAACTAAAGGAGAGGGGACAGTTCAGGCTATAGCTATGAATCAAGAGGGTAAAATAGCCTATTTAGGACATAGGAAGGGTCTAACTCCGTGGGCTGTTTTAGAGATAATACTCCCAGAAGAAGAGAAAAGTTTCATGTGTGGAAAAGGTTGTGGTAATAAAGTGTTAAGTGATTTATTTGATGGAGCTAAGGATAAATTAGTTTTCGAAAAAGACGTAATAACTACATTAGGTCAAGAAGGTGGAACGTCGCATATATATCAGATAATCGATAATAAAGTAGAAAAAATAACTCATGGAAATATTGTTGTAAGGGGCTTTGATTATAAAGACAATACTTTAGCTTATTTTTACTCTACTCCAGAGAAGCCAGTAATTTTAAAGTACAATGAAGTAGAATATGACCCTAACCCTAATGTTAAAGGATTTACACCGGAAAGAATTATAATAAATTCTAATGGATTAGATATAGAAGGATGGGCAATAATTAGAGATCCAGAAGCACCTACAATTTTATTTATACATGGGGGGCCTCATATGGCTTACGGCTACGCGTATTTCATAGAATTTCAATTCTTTGCTAATAATGGATTTAATATAATTTATTCAAACCCCAGAGGAAGTCAAGGATATGGCGAGGAGTTTGCAAAAGCTTGTGTAGGAGATTGGGGAGGAAAGGACATGGAAGACATATTAAATTTTGTAAATGCAGTAAAGGAGAAATATAAACTAAAGGGAAAAATAGGCGTTACTGGAGGGTCTTACGGTGGATTTATGACTAATTGGATAATTACCCAAACTAATGTTTTCTCAGCGGCAATAAGTGAGAGAAGTATTTCTAATTTGGTAAGTATGTGCGGAACAAGTGATATAGGATTCTGGTTTAACGTAATTGAGTCTGGGATTAGCGATCCGTGGAGTAAGGAGGGTATAGAGAGGCTAATGAAGATGTCACCTATTTACTATGTTAAAAACGTAAAAACACCAACTATGTTAATTCATGGAGAAGAGGATTATAGATGTCCCATTGAACAAGCTGAACAATTTTTCGTTGCCTTAAAAATGCAAGGTGTACCTACTATGCTAGTAAGATATCAAGGGGATAGTCATGAACATGCGAGAAGAGGGAAACCTAAGAATATGATAGACAGGCTTAAGACTAAATTGGAGTGGTTTAATAAGTATTTAACTTAACTCGCATTCTTTATTTATAGCATATAAAACATCTCTAAGTGAAACTACTCCTAACGCTTTCCCATTATTGTCAACTACTAATAAATGATTAACGTTATTTTTAACCATGAAAATAAAAACATCTAATAGATCCTCATCACAACTTATTGTCCTCACGGAATTTATCATAACCTTAGATACACTTTCGTCCAACTTAATCCCGTTTATTAAGGACCTTAAGATCGCGTTTTTAGTTACAACTCCTACGATTTCTCCTCTATCATTAATAACGAGGGTGAAATTTATACCTTGACTACTCATTAGTTCTAAGACCTCAGAAAGTCTAGTTTTAGAGTTGATCTTCACAAGTTTCGTATTATTAAGTAAGTCTTTAAGTTTCATAGTATAGAATTTCCATAATACGGTTTAAATTTAACTAATGTTTAACAATATTAAATGTAAGGCATTTAGAAAGGAAAAAGCTTAAAAATGATATATTAATGCTAAAAACACTTGACATTAGTAAAATATTTATAGAAATTATTAGGCTGAACCACTACCACATCCACAATATCCATATTCATCTATTTCAAGACCACATACTGGACAAACATAACCTGTTGTCCTTACTTCGTGTGCTCCTTTACCGTAAATTAGTAGGTGAGAATCAAAATAAAGATCCTTAAGACTTGGTAATGTTTTCTCGTCTTCCCCAGATAAAGTTATACCCAATGCGTCTTTAATTCTAAATTTCAACGTACGTTTTTCTAATGCTTTTTTAACTATTTGTTTAGTTGAAATCTTACCTATTACATTTCCTTTATCATCCCAAACCTCTATTTCATTATCTTCAATTGATAATGCAATTTTCTCAACTTCTTCATTTTCATTTACCCTTTTATAACCCTGCATATTCTTACTTATACTATTTAAAGTATTTAAACTTTTACATTATAACTATAGGGCGAATTAGTGTGAAAAAATGCAAATTTAAGAGCCTCTAAACGTTATAGTAATTAAAATCTTTAACGTGAATAAATAAAAGTTATTAACGTAGAAAAATGATTTTGTTAAAATAAAAATAGATTTATACTAAAATAAATTATAAAATTTTTGATTTTTATTAATGTCTCTATTTTAGTAGAGTGATTGCATTTAAATTTGCTAGAAATATTTTGATTAAAATTTAAATTAATATTTTAATAATAAAGTATAAAATATGATGATTTAGTGAATAAAGTTTTTATTGCTCTACTCTATACATATATTTATGAGCAAAAGGGATATTCCAAACAAATTACCTATAATACCTTCTGGCGAAATATTTCCAGGATTACCACAACCTATTAGGGCTATCAGCTATAATGAGTCAGAGGTTATGTTAAGGTGTAAAGTTTGCAATCAAATTTTACCAGTATCAAAAGCACTAGAGCACCAACTTATGCATAAAAATAAAGGAGAAGATGCTTGCTTTATCGTTGAAGCAAGTAATATAGTAAATAAAAAGAGTATATGGTATTCAAATGAGATAATATAGAAATAATAAAATTTATTTAACTTTCATTTTTTCTTCTGCTATGATATCACAAGCTAATATCGATTGACTGTATTTTCTAACGTGATTCATAGATATCTTTATCAACTCAACAATTTCATCACTGGATATTGAATAATACGAAAATTTCCCTTCCTTTCTAACTTTAACAATACCACAATTTCTTAAACATGACATATGATGAGAAATTAAAGACTGAGACTTCCCTAAACTTTTGCTGATCTCATCAACTGTGGCTTCTTTCCTATCAATTAGAAAGAGAACTATACTTAATCTAGTTCTATCAGCTAACGCTGAAAATAGAGATTCTAATTCCGTTAATAAAGGCTCCACATATCTTATATATCTTATAACTTAAATAAATCTTTCTATGAACAGTTGTTCATATGAATAAATTTATATATCAGAAAATGAAGACATATAGTATGGTGGAAAAATGAAGTTAAGAATGAATTTAAATAATATAGATTTGAAATGCGAAAATTGTGGAAGGGAACTCACAGAGGATAACATTTATGTAAGAGTAATAAACGGAAAGGAACATTACTTCTGTTGTTCCCATTGTGCTGATGCATACAAGGGCGAATAAAGTGGAGGATCTAGTAATAATAGGTTATGGCGCAGCAGGTTTTTCTGCGCTTATAAGGGCTAATGAATTAGGGATAAAACCAGTTGTAATAGGTTATGGAGAAATAGGAGGAACTTGTGTAAATGTAGGATGTGTACCATCTAAAAGAATGTTAAGAATCGGTGAAATTTACGATTATGCATCAAAAATAACTAAGACAAAAATACTTCCAGAATTCTTCGAAGCATTTAAAGACAAGCAAGAAATAGTTAGTAAATTACGCAAAGAAAAATATGAAGATGTATTAAACTCTTATGACGTTAAATTAATTAAGGGTAAGGCCTATTTTATTTCCCCAAACGCAGTAAAGGTAAACGGAGAGATTATAGAGGCGAAGAAATTCATAATAGCCACTGGTTCCTCTCCAAAAATTCCAGAAATTAAGGGACTAAAGGAAGTTGGTTATTGGACAAATACAGAAGCTCTATCGCCAGATAGAAAAATTTCCTCTTTAATTATAATAGGTGGTAGAGCACTGGCGTTAGAATTCGCGCAAATGTATAAGAAATTAGGAGTAGATGTCGTAATATTACAAAGAAGTGAAAGAATATTACCCGATTGGGAACCTGAAATCTCCCTTTCTGTTAAAAACTACTTGGAAAATGTTGATGAAATTCCAATTTTTACTAATATTAAAATTAAAGAGGTAGTTAAAGGTAGAGATGCCAAAATCGTTAAAACTGATAGAGGTGAAGTAGAGGCTGACGAAATACTTCTTGCAACGGGAAGAAAGCCCAATGTTGACCTTAATCTAAGTACAGCTAATGTAGAATTAAACGAAAATGGTGGAATAAAAGTTGACGAGGAATTAAGAACCACAAATCCTAATATTTTTGCAGCTGGTGACGTTATAGGTGATAAGATGTTAGAAGCGCTAGCTGGTAAAGAGGGTGTCATAGCAGCTGAAAATGCAATTTTAAATACACACAGAAAAATAGATAGGTTAAGTACACCTCAAGCTGTGTTTATAGAACCTAACGTAGCTAGAGTGGGGTTAACACAAATAGAAGCGTCTAAGGATTATGAGATTGATTATAGGGTAGTAAAAATGGAAAGTATAGCAAAAGCACAGATTTTAAGAGAAACCTGGGGCTTAATTAAAATGGTAATTGATAAGAAATATAGGACGATTTTAGGTGTACAAATGTTTGGGAAGTATGCTGCTGAAGTGATAAATGAGGCTGCATTGGCCATTAAATTTAGAGCAACAATAGATGATATAATTGATACAATTCATGTTTTCCCGACTATGAGCGAAAGTTTGAAAATAGTTGCTATGTCATTTGTACGTGATGTGAATAAAATGAGTTGTTGCGTAGATTAATCTATATGCCTTTAAATATATAAAGTTAGACCTCTTGCTTGTTAATTTTTTAAAAAATTAGGTATAATTTCCAAATAGCCCTTTAAGTTTATAACGTTCTAATAAATAGTTACTTATAGATGAGGAATTAAAGTGCTGTGCCGCCGCCATGATCGATGAATTGCCGGGCGCAAGGCTGATATTTTCAAAAGTTTTTTAGTCTATCTGTAGTTATGTATCCTTATGGCAAAGCAATGTCCAAGATGTGGTTACATTAATCCAGATAACGCTAACTATTGCCTAAATTGTGGTTATCCATTACCTCCTCCAATTCAACCTACTCCTTTACCTCCACCAGCACCCTATAATCCTCCTCAAGATAGAATTACCAGAGCCTTTAACATTTTTACCAAAAATTTATCCATAATCGTACCAACGATAATATTATTAATTGTAGAAATCATATTAGCTGTAATTCTAGGAGCAATAACGTTTTTCGCGTTTTTAGCGTCTCCCTTTGCGTCATTAGCGTTAGCAATAGTACTTGCAATTATAAATGGAATAATTGATGCAATACTATTCGGAATAACAGTACACACAACAATGTATATGGCTCAAGATTCAGTAAATAATTTACCATTAAATATGAGTAACTCTTTTTCAAATGCTAGATCAACTTTAAGTCAACTTTATACTATCATTGGAATATTAATATTATTTGGAATATTAGCAGCGTTAAGTAGATCAGTTATAATAGCGTGGTTTATATTAGGACTAGTAGGGATCATACTATATATAGTTTCAGCGTCGGTAGTATTAAATAAGCCAATGAGCGTAACTAGTGCAATCGATTGGTATGGTAAATCATTAAGTAAGGATGCGGGAAGTGCACTAGTTTTATTACTAGGAGCTTTATTTAGCCTAATACCTATTATAAATATCTTCGCTATACCGTATACGTCCATTTTAACTTATTTAATGGTCAAAGAAATTAGTTAGTTTTCATGATAACAATATTTATTTATGGCATATTTTCTCCAACGATTTTCCCGTTAACTTCTATTATAAAGTATACAACAATATAGGGTAGTTCATTTGAATCAACATTTATTATGCTATCATTAGTAGGAATAGTAATAGGTAATTTATACACGTAAAATGTGTAATTAGGCAAATTGGGAGTTCCATTAAACATTATAGGCAGGGATTGATTAGTGAGGGACAAGTTTAATAAGAAAGGTGGAGAATAAGACGATACATTATAAGTAATATTCATTATTATTGGGAGTTCATATAAAATTTGAGAATTATTATACAAAATGTCGAAAGTGGCTATTTTTTCTGCCCCGTTTAAATTAACTGAAATGTTAGCAGATAGGGAGCCTAGATAAATGATGGATCCCCCTACTCTAGTTGAATCAAGGTTGCTAGTGTAATTTACTAAATAAGTATAAAAGTAGAAATATGAGTAATTATATCCGCTGTAATATATACTCACTGAAACATTAGAAACCTCAGGTTTTACCCATAATTGACTATACTCTCCTATAGTGTAATATCCATTTGAACTAGAATTCGAAACATTGTAAGTATATAATATCATATAAAGGGGAACGTATCCGTATTCTTTAGAATCGAAGTTAATTATATAACCTTTAACAAAATTTACTGGACCGTAAGAATAATAATCATAAGTTGTATTATAAGTGATAGTAAAATTCCCAACTATTATAGACGTTAATTTACTGTTATTAAAATAGTACAAATAAACTTCTCCGGTCCAACTTCCATTGCCTGCGTATACTAAATACGTTTTATTATTTCTTAAGTCCCTTACTTTGATAAAAGTCACATTCTCAAAATAATTAATGTGAACTGAGTAATAATTTGGCACAACAAGTGGTAATTTTGAAACTGAAGGTTGGACTGTATAATTATAGAGGGGAGGTGTTGAGTTAAAAATTAACTCAACGCTAGTTATGTTTTTAGGACCTAAAAGTTTGTTTGAGGCACTATTTAAGGATAGTATACTATCATTTCCTATTCTGAAAACCGTGTAGTTAGAGCTGAATTCTCCAGATGCTAATGTTTTAGTAGATGGTGGTAAGAGTACAAGTGAGTAAGAGTTACCGGTAGTAGTAATGAAACTTATTTGCCCACTTGTTATATTGGGTCTTATAATTATAGCATCTCCTGGACTAAGTATTATTCCGTCGCGAGTTAATGAACCGTTAGTATATATTTTTAGAGTGTTAATAGGGAAGATATAGGTGTTTCCATTAAAAGTAGTCTCTAATATGGACTTTACGTCATATACGCCCTCTTCATCTAAAAGGTATACATGTGGTATGAAAGATATCGTATCATTTTTTAATTCCTCTACTACCCAATAATAGCCAACTTTAGCTTTACCTATAGCTTGTGTGTTATCTAGGTTTTGAATATTATAGTATTGTATTTCGTTCTGATGTATTATTATTATAATACTTACCATAATTGAGAACATAATAATAACTAGAAGTGTTAACGCTAATAGGCCAATACTATCTTGCATTATTACATATATTTTCCTTAGGTAATATAAATATTACTTCCTTTCAATTAAATGGAAAAGAATTTAAGAATAATAGGTTCTATAATGTTAAATGAGTGAATTGACAATAAGGCTATTACAAGAGTTATTGCAGGTAATATCATATATTGTACAGTTCCATATAGGGCTTTAGTTACTAATAACCCTATAGTAAATGAGGTCATAAATATGAACGAGAACATCTCGATAACGGTTAATGGGGAAAGGATAAGTTGAGTAATAATGTTTGGAATTTGCGGAACACCTAGAGCATTAGGTATACTTACTATACTAAAAGATCCCATAATTACAATTGATATTAATATTGTAACTATAAGTAGGACTGGTGTTAATACCCCTAATACCTGATACACTCTCATTCTAGAAAAAGCCTCTTTCTTAGACTGCACAAAATTAAGTGTAAATTCTGTTAGGTACTCTAACAAATCTGGCCTAACTGCACCACTTTCTATAAGCATTTGTACAGTTGTTAAAGCAAATTTTCCCAACCAACTTCTAGTATTTACCTTAGCTCTAGTTATTGGTATTCCCATTGCATCTTGTTTTACGATCTCCTCTAGAACTCTGTTAAACTCAGGTCTATATTTTTTCTCTAACGCTAATGCCCTAATTGCCCTTCCTATATCATACCCTATCTTTCTAAACTCAGTTATATCCCTTAAGAATTGTGGAAGAGAATTTTCGACGTCGTTAATCTCCTTAACTTGCCCGTAAGTAAATATAGTAAATACAATTGAAAATGCAAGCAGACCGAGCCCTATGCTATAATAAATTTTATTTATAAAGATTTCAACCAAACCAGACACTAGAAAAAGAGAGAAAAAAGCTACTAGAAGTTGAATCGAATTTAAACCTATATTATCCATATATCTAGGTCTATTATTAATTGTTATAGCATAAAGTATCGTACCAAATAATATCGGAATTACCAGCAAGAATGAAATTATTGCTCCATTGGTGAAAAATGCTAGTGCAATTAAAAACATTGGAAATATAAGAAATAGGATTACTATCAACTCTCCTAAAAATGAAGTTCTCTCAGCATAAAATCTCCATCTAAATTGCAACCAATTAAGGAATTCCCTAGCTTTTTGAAATAGATAAGCTTCTACATCCCCACCGCTTCTAATTACTGATGTATACCCAGCTAAGAACCAAGAATAATCCCTATTTAACGTTACTTTGGCTCTATGTTCTAATGCATCTAATGGAGATTTCCCGAAAAAGTCTATATCCCTTAATATTAGTAAGGCCTCCCTCTTTATGAATTTAAATATAGGGAACTCAACTACTTTCTTTATAGCCTCATATATTGTTGTGCCACTTGCAGTAATTATAGTAATTAATACGATAAAGAAAGGTAACTCATCCTGTATATTATCCCTAGCCTCTCTTGCCTTACTTTTATACATTTGCTCTGGATAAAAAATGAAAATTAATGGAAATAACAAAATGATAAAGGGGAAGGGAGAAATTAAGGCTAGACTTAATGTTACAGATAATGGTATTACTATTAACAATGATATTAGAAAATAAGCAGTATATTTAATTCCTATTTCAGTTGGACTGAATAACTCAGCACTAGCCTTAACATAAGGTTCAACTCTATCTCTAATCCAGTTCGCTATACTGCTTAATCTACTACTGGTTATTATTCTGGAGCTTATTATGGTAGATAAGGGAATACCTTCCTCATATTCAGTTCTAAATCTCGAATAGTTAATCGCAAATGTTATACTCATGATGATTATTCCACCTATAAATAAACCCAGTAAACTGGCCTGTAACACGAAAAGTAAACCTAATGCATCACCTAAAGCTACTGAAGGATTTATGACTATGAATTGAAAGAAACTGGATACAGCATATAAGAAATGACTTCTAAATAATGTTATAATTAAATCTAGGATACCAGAAATGAGAACTAGGATAAAATCATAAGAAATTATATTAAGAAACTTAAGTCTCCTTTCTTCAACCAATACTATCACCGCTAGTATAATACCTAACTAATTCCTTAGCTAGTTCATCATAATCTCTTATTCCCTTTTCAGCCATCTTTCTAAGTAGCGTAACCCTATTTTCAATTTCCTTATAGAGTTTTTCCCTACTCCAACCCAATAATTCCCTAGCCCTTTCAAGTTGAATACTATTTATCTCCCTTATATCGCTAGGAACAAAATCCCTCTTTTCAAAATCATATTTAAACACTTCCCTAAATCCATTCCCATCATTCTCAACAATAGATACAATTTTTCTATTCATTCTCTTGTTATCTGTTTCAATTCTTTTTATGGTGGCTATTACTGATATTAATTGCTTAAATTGTAGAGAAAGTTCTGGTCCTAATAATCCACTGATTCTAGTAATTACATCTAGATAACTGGAGCCGTGAAAAGTAGTTAAACCTCCATGACCACTTGCTACAGCTTGAACTAACCACTCTATTTCCTTTCCTCTGACCTCTCCTACTATTATATAGTCTGGTCTATATCTTAAGGAGAGTCTAACAAGCTCATAATAACTTATGTCTCTTCCTCCTTCATAACTGGAAGGTCTAATATAGAATTGTATCCAATATTTATGTGGTAATTTTAATTCTGGAGTATCTTCAATTGTTAAGTATTTTGCTAAAGGGTTAAGTAACATTAACAAAGCGTTTAAAGCTGTTGTCTTACCACTACCAGTAGGACCTACTAAGAATGTGAATAGCTTTGCCTCAGCTATTATCCATAAATACACTGCCATTAATTCACTTAAGGTATTATAATTGTATATGAGGTCAATTATAGTTAAAGGTTTCTCTGGAAATTTCCTTATATTGAAAGTAGTCCCCCTACTTATTTCTTCACCATAGCTTACCGCAACTCTATGACCTTCAGGTAGCATGAAATCTTGTAACGGTGTAGCAGTACTTACACTTCTTCCACCTAATGAAGCTAATCTTTCAACTAATCTTCTAACCCTTAATTCACCCATCAATACTATATTAGTTTCTAATCTAGGCCATTCTGTATGCCTACTATGAACTACAGAAATAGGTTTATTTGGTGAGACTAATTCTATCTCCTCGATATATGGATCGCTCATTGGGGCTTGGAGCACAGAGTACTTGATCTCTCTAATTATATAATACATGAATTTTCTTATATTCTTCTTAACATCCGAAATCACTCCTAACTTAGCAGCAATTTTTAGAATTTCTTTCTCTAATTTAGATACATCAATATCCTTAGTCGAAATAGCTGTAGTAGGGGAATATATAAGGCCATCTAGTATTGCTATTAAAATCCTATTCTCTTTTTGGTCTAAAGGAGGTTCGTCAACTAGATAGTAGCCTAAACCATCCTTTTCAACTATATATATCTTAACATCAAATGGATTTAAGATGTAATGATCTATAACATTAGTATCTTCAACGTTAGCCTTAAGTATAATTAAACCGGACTCATCTATAGATTGTAGATAATAAGATAATTCATCAAATTTATTATTTGATTTCTTTTTTCTAATAAGTGCCACATATATACTTAAAAAACTGAATATAAAACCTTTTATTTAAGAACTACACGCTACTCATCCGTTACTTCTATTGAAGTACTATACTCTTGGCCATTAATATACTTTACAGTTACTATTACAACATATTCATTACCCTCTATTGCCTTAGGGACTGCTATGGTAAAAGCAAATGTCTTACCAGGAGGTATACTAATTGTAGAATTGGTATAAGATACTATTGGAGTAGAGTTATCTGGAACGTGAATTTGAATGTTAATACTCGTTATATTACTAGCTCCTTGATTTATAATATCACCAGTTATAATACCACCCACCATTTGAATATTATTCACACTTACCCCACTAGTAACCATACTATGTCTAAGTATTCCAAAGAAGTAATAGCTAATTAGACTAACAGCTGCAATTGCAACTAATATTAGTAATACAGTAACTAAGGCGTTCTCTAACGCTTTCCTATTTCTCCTTTCCATAAAAGATATATCTTTACTTACCTTTTTTATTTTTTCGTGTTACTCACCATAACATAGTAGCTATTACCATAAGAGGTCACTACAACATAAGCTTTAGCAGGTTTAACATGAATTGTAACGTTCTGATTAGGCACTACAGTTAAATTTTCAGGTTGTATAGAGACGTTTGAACCATTTATTAATAATATTGCGATTATCTTTGTTACCACAGAACCAGAATTATAAATGAAAAGCGAGTAATTTGAATACGCTATTAATAAACTCTCCTTTGCTTGATTAGCCTTAATCTGGGAGATTTGAAGATATTCTCTTTGAAGTTGAAAATATGAGGCATTTATGTAAATAATTAAACCTATAGTCAGCAAAAGCATAAAGAATATAACTAGCATTGCTAATACAGAAGCTTGGCTTTTCACATTTAAGCACCTATCTGAATTAAATTATTATTTGTAGTTTTTATTACTATTGAAGTCGTATTGGTATATACAAGAATTACGTATACCAGTTGAGGATATAATACGTTTATGTGAGTCGTAGTAGAGTTATATACTATAAATTTTACTGGAATACTATTAACGTAAATTTGACTGATATTTATAGGAACATTTCCAATATTTACGACATAAAAGTAACTGGAATTCCCCTTCTGTTGGTAGTAAACCAAACTTAGCAGTTGCCCAGCATCAATGTATTGATCCTTAATCTCTTGAGTTAAACTAAGCTGATTGAGACTGATTGTACGAAGATAATAAAGCGATACTACTGTTATGGCAATTAAGGTAATAAGTATTAAGAAGACTACTGTTATGGCTTCTGATATACCCTTCATTATGATTAATTAGACATTTAAGGCATATATCTTTTACCAAGGTTAATTAAAATTTAATACTAAATAAAATTTACCTATATAGAATTATTTTCCATTTTCAGTTATTTTCTAATTCAATTATCATTTCTCCTTTTTTAGTGAGTTTTACCTCCTTAGATCTCTCTAAATAACCTTTAGATTCTAATTCCGCTATCTTCTTAGATACTGTTGATAGAGGGATTTTAGTAACACTAGATATATCCCTTACTTTATAATGGCCATCTCTTATCGCCTTAAGGATAACCTTTTCTCTATCGTCTAATTCCGTTGGAATTAGGTCCTTCAATCTCCACACTACTAATCCATTTAGACTTTCAAGTTCAACTTCTATTTCAGCATCATATCCTAACATCATAAACGCCGATAATATCTCTAGGTTTAATATTCTCATTCCGCTGGATAGATTTAACAAAAAATCTTTTCTTTTAATTGATTTAACTTTTCTAGCAATTGTAACAACTGCTGATACAAAGTCTAACGGATTAACTTCTAACATTTCTAAGGGAACAGAAGCTTCATCCAAAATCTTCTTTAAATTGGATATGGCTTCCTCAGTTTTTCTATTATCTCCATCCTTAGGTTTTACTAAAATAACTTTATGTATCTGATTTTTACCCCTTCTTAAAAAGCACCTTACTAGAAACTTCTCTTCAAAGCCAATTGCAGATATAAGAATCATTGCATTCTTATCTATATAAAGGATTAAAAACGTTTCCACGAAAAATTAAACTAGTTCACAAACTTTGATAGCTATTAGATGATAAGAATAGTTATCGATGTATTTTATTTAATTAAAAAATTTTGATATATTTTTATCGAAAATTTTTAGAAGTGAAAAAGAATTTAGGTAAAAAGACCATAGCTAATAATCATGGAAAATAGCATAATAACAAAACTTGCCTTAGAAATCTACAAACTAGGAGAGGCAATACATGGATCAGATAAGGAAAAAATTATACTAAATATGATAAAAAATCATTTTCAGAATTATGAGATAAGAGAGATACCAGTATCTACTAAGGAATGGGTAATAGAAAGTCAAAGAGTTTATATTAATGAGAAAGAAATAGGGAAATTTAGTGTATTCCCCTATTCTAAGGGCTCAGTTAAGGGAAAAATTGGTAATAACGTTATAGCCTTTTCATTCCCAGATCATCCATTTAAAGTTAAGGACTTGTATAAGATAGCCGTTGAAGAGGGTGCTGAAGGCATTATATTTTATGAAAAAGATAAGATTCGAAGAATAGTTTTACCAGAATCTAAAATCCCAGTTATAATGCTCCCCTTTAAACCAACAAAAGGATCATCAATAGAAATAGATATAGAATCTTACTTAAAGGACTCATCCTCATATAATTTGGAAATAGTATTAAGAGATGGTAACGATTATATACTTCTAGGGGCTCACGTAGATCATTGGCTAAGTGGGTTTCATGACAATATATTTTCAATTGATATATTATCTTCCATAGAAAATCTAGATATAAAAAACCATGGAATAAAATTAGCGTTTTTCTCCTCTGAAGAAGGTCCTAGATGTTGTACTGGATCTTATCAGCATCCTAAAAATGATTTATTCATTAGCGTTATTCTTGACGCTCTATTTCCGAATAGAATAGTATATTCCTCTACGCCTAATTTATGGGAATTTTCTAAGTTTTTTAAACTAAAAAGAATAGAAATGCCATCACCTTTTTCAGACAACTTTAATTTCATTCAATCTGGAATTCCTTCCCTATTACTTTATAACGACGATTTAATTCCTTATTATCATTCAAACTCTGACATACCATTAGAAATAGATAAAGAATATAAGATTGAAATAATAGAAGGTATCAAGAAATTAATCTTTGAATTAGATAAGCTAAACACAGACGAATTGGAGAAAATGTCTAAAAAATATGGGAAATGGAGTAGGATTATGCCAGATTACTTAAACTTATCCTCAATGTTCGAATATGTTTAATGTCTAGTAAGAGTTACAGATAAAATATGTGAGTAATACATAACCATTGAAGTTATTATAATTAGGTCATAGGGTATTACATTAATGAAGTTAAGTAAGACTCCTATTATAACTCCTAAATACACATATCTCCAAATTCCCTTAGATGTAAGTATCCCGATAGCGGAAAAGGCCAATGAAAAAAACGTTGCAGAATAAAACCATTGAAAGTAGTTAAACGCAGTTGGCGGAAATGCGGCTACTCCTATTAACGGAAATAACTCCTTATAAACCATACCTTTTATGTAATGAATTAGGTAAAATGCAAGCATCTCGGCCATCATTGGATAGAAAAACCAGTAGCTGTTTATAGAATAGTAAAACGCATCATAAGGTGTAATGAAATACTCTCTACCAAATTGAGCAATTCCAAAAGTAGAACCCATAAGTATCTCATTTAATACTACGAGAACAGAAAAGGAAATTATATGAATGTTTAAACCATTAAAGGATTTATTAACAAGTTCCTCTGCAATTGTAAAGAAATACGCTAAAGTTGTTATCATTACTGCCATATTTATACCAAATGCGATAGCTAAAGAAAGAGTTGAAGGGGAGAATAAGTATATAGACGCTCCTAGAAACATTGTAAGCATCATTGCTAAAGAGAAGTACACGAAAAATACGCCAATATAAGTCCTTATTTTTTCCATATAATATAAGATAACTACAATAACAGCCACCATAATTGATGCGATTAGTGACAAGACTATTAATTCAAAACTCATGTTAGTATCTTATTAAACAAGAAATTAAAGTTTTATCTACTTTGTTAATTTTGTATCTTTTTGTTGAAATCAATGTAGATAAAGTTTATTAGACTAAGAAAGGTTATCTATTTTATGATGAAAAAGTTAGAAATTGGAGAAATAATAGCTGTGGCTATAATAGTTATTGCATTAAGTTCTGGATTTTTAAGTGCATATCCTAGTGTACCAGCATTAAAAGAGATTTCCCCTACTACTATTTCTACATTTATAGGAGGATCTTGGCAACTATCGTATTACTATTCAGGAACTGGCTCGTATTCACATGAGTATAACCTGCAATTATTAGGAAATAACGAACTTATGTTTGAAAATTTAACTGACTCTTTAGGAGATTACCTAATGATACTATATGTTGTATTTCCAAGCCATTCAGCGGCTTATTCCTATTTGAAGAATAACGTGATAGGGAATGTAAATACTATTAATGGTATTACATATTCAGTGTATTCTTATGGATATATTACGATGATTCAAATAGTTAAGAATAACTATTATCTTCAATTAGGTTACATTGGCAATTCTACAATAATACCAACAAGCAAACTATTAAATTTAGCAAATTACATTCTAACATATGAATAAAGTTATATAATAAAATTTAATTTAAAGTTTTTTATACCAAAATTTTAACGCTGTAAAACTTACGAAAACTTTTTTATATTAGTAGACAAATAAACCGGCATGAATCCCTTTAAAAAGGAAAAAATATATCCAAAGCAAGTAGATTTGAATAAGCTAATAAACGAATTTTCCACATATCTTCAAAACAATGGTTGGAAAGTGCAACAAAAAGTAGAAGGAAACAAGGCTATAGTTCAAGCTCAAAAAGGAGGAATATTAAGAGATATAATAGTAGCTGATAGAGCACTAACATTTACATTTGAGAATACACCTCAAGGTCTGAAAGTAACTGCAGGAATTGGAAAATGGCTACAGAATTTAGCAGTAACTGCAGTTGAAGCAATACTTTTATCTGAACTATTTCTAGTAGTTGACGTCCCAGAGATGCTTTGGAATACCCATATAGAATCTGAGTTAATGAAAAAGGTAGACCAGTTAGTAGCTGCATCATAACTATGTATAAATTTTTTGGATCATTTACATATTTACTTTTTTAGCCTATAGAATAAAAACGAAATTATCTGTGTTATGACAAAACTAGCTATAATCATGACTTCTATATTTCCGTTTGTACCTACACTTTCATTTCAGTCATTTTATCTCCAATCACGATCGAGTGTAGGGACTTTAACCCTCAACCACCTTATAGGTAAGTCATGGAACTCCAACGGCACGGGACTCACACCTCCGTAATCCCTCTCACCCTTTTGGGCATAGCCACATCGGCGTGAGAAATATCCTTTGTCAATAAAAATTCGTTACAAACATATATAAAAATTTCTAT
>Ga0081474_140368_pt1 | contig 49672 bp, 42 predicted proteins | sample OneHunmetagenome_2_FD_70978 | JGI IMG/M metagenome (GOLD analysis project Ga0081474, IMG submission 70978) | Ferrous microbial mat communities from One Hundred Spring Plain, Yellowstone National Park, USA v2 (version 2) | ecosystem: Environmental > Aquatic > Non-marine Saline and Alkaline >... | reverse complement strand
GATGCCTTCTCCCGGTATTGCGGGGTCGGCCCCCGCCCCCCATTCCCAAGAAATTGACCGGAAGAAGACATCTTAAAGAGGAATAGTAAGAAGTTTTTAAGCTTTTACCCCGCCCTAAAGGGCGAGATTGCCGTTCGTTTTATCATTAGTTCCATCTATAGTTGAAGACTTAATCAGTTAGGTCAGTTAGGACGAAGTGGTTTACATCTCAATATATTTAATGATTATATATTTATGATAATGTTTTTATTCAGCACTAATTGACACATTTCATGAAGAAAACAATAGGTTTAATAGCTCAACCATGGAGGAAGGAAAAAGTAGAGGAGTTCAAGCAAGTCATAGAGAAGGCAAGTGAGCTTGGGTTCACGGAGCTCTGGTCTGGAATAGATAAAGATACGGTTAATGAGGTGCGGTCAATAGCTTCACTTACTAATAAGTTGGGTTTCTATTACTTCGTGGATATAAATCCCGCGGTGCTGGAGAATCTTGGGGCAAGTCCAAGTGATCTAAGCATTTTCAAGAAACTAGGGGTTCAAGGTGTCAGGGCTGATTATGGATTCGACTTAGATCAATTGGCCACAATGGCTAATAATGATCTTGGATTAAAGGTTGAATTAAATGCAAGTGTTTTTCCAGTTGATGACCTAGATGACCTGCTTAAAATGGTGCGAAACACTGAAAATTTATTGGCTAGTCACGATTTTTACCCATGGCTACATACAGGTATTTCTCTTGAATCGGCGATCAATAAATCGCGGGAATTCCATAATAGGGGAATGCCGGTGGCCATCTTCGCATCCTTAAAGAATGGTGAAAGAACTACCGTGGAGCACTTGAGGTACTTGGATATAGGTGTTTCAGCAAACATACTATTGAATACAAGGGTTATTGATAGGATACTGATAGGGGATCCATTGCCTCCATATGAGGAGATGCGTAAAGTCGCCGATGTCCTTAAGCACACTAAAATAAGAGTTAAGCCATATCCAGGTATAACTGAGGAGGAGGCTAAGGTGTTTGGGAGGGATTTCTATGATGTTAGGGTGAAGGAAACAACTGTGGGTTTAACAGCCGGCGGCGATAATAAAATAATTCCCCACAACATTGTGAGAAGAGTTAGGGGTTCAGTAACTGTGATAAATAATAATCCGAACTATATACAGGTATGGGTATTCAAGGATGATGCGCCTCCGGATCCGCGATTCAATGTTATAGGGGAAGTAATAGATGAGGACATGGAAATAATAGATAGGATAGCCGAGCGCACAAGAGGCACATTTAGGTCATTATCCCGCGAAGACTTGCCGCCCGTTACATTTGAGGCGGTTCAATAATTTAAATTACTCCCTGGATTATTTCAATTGGATCCGGTTTTCTACTTATCACTCGTCCCCCATCTATTATTATCTCATTGCCGGTAATGAATGTGTTGAGGTCTGATGCCAGGAATGCCAATAATCTGGCGACCTCAATTGCTCTGCCCATTCTATTTAATAATGTCGCAGAGCGATCATCTAGATCCCGAGGCGGTTCCCCCTCGGTGTAAATGGGGCCAGGCAATACAGTCATGACTTGAATCCCATATTTACCTAGATCAACAGCCATGCTTCGCGTCATGGATATTAATCCACCCTTGGTCGTTGAGTATGGAAATGATGATTCCAATGGCATTAGTGATTGAATTGCGCTTATATTTATTATTTTGCCCTTCACGCCTCGCCTAATCATGTTTCTCGCTGCTGATCTAGATAATAGAAAGGGAGCGGTGAGGTTCAGTGTCAGAATTTCGTTCCATTCATTTAGATCCACGGTTAATAGGCTATACCTAGAGTTGCGGGATGCATTGTTTATAAGCACATCCAATTCGCATTTATTTTCTAGGTAATCCGCCGCTGATTTTATATCATTGATATTAGTTAAATCAGCGTGAATGAATAATCCATTGATTTCCCTAGATAATCCATTCCCAGCCTCATGATCCTTATCAATTATTATGACGCTTGCTCCAAGCGATGCAAATAATCTAGCTGTCTCTGCGCCTATGCCATTTGCGCCTCCAGTTATGGCAACGGTCTTGCCGGATAAAGTGATCACAAAAATCATCCCCCTGCTATCTCTTATTAAACCCATTCACATTAAGCTTGCAACAAGTAATCAATGAATTATCTGGGTAATCATTAATCACATAAAATCTCTCTGAGCCTCCCTCGAAAAACCTCTTGATATAATCATTACTTAAATGAATGAATTGGGAACTATGTTTCATTATTGCGGCTAGCTTCACATCCTTATAAGCAATCACATTAATGATTAATACGTGCTTGCCTGGTAGTTTCCAGCCAATATACTTTAACAAATTCCGAGCGCTCCGACGGGGATTGGGCTCCCAATTCAGGTAGGTATACTCCGCCGCCTTGATGCCGCTCATAGCTATTGCCTTTCTAGTTATTATGCCGGCAGCCCAATGATCTGGATGCGCATCATATTTTGATGGGTAAAGAATGCAGCTTGGCTTGACTAGATTCAGAATATTTGCTAATTTATTGAATCCGGGCATTGTTTTTATTGGGTTTTGCCAGTTGTTTGCTATTGTTATGTTTATCATTTTTCCCTTATTGTTTATCTCGACTTTGCCGGCCCCCATCCCACCCAGAGGCACACCGCTCACAACAACATCACGAGAACCATAAACAACCATAATATAACCAGCGGTTTAATCCTAAATAAAAATAATTATATGGGCGTCTTGGCTTATATTATATAATATATTTAATTATATATCATAGATCATTTATTATTAATCACATGATTTACGAAGTAAATGGATGCACTGCCTATATAATATGGTAATCCAAAGTGTGAACCATTATAGGCATCTATCTTGGATGGTTGATTCCATGGATACCTGGCCGCTATGGTATTCCATTCCTTCTTGGCCACTTCAAGTCCCTCCTTCACTAACCCCTTTAGAATCATGTGGGCCGCCACTGCGAAGGATATTCTGGGCCAGCATGACTTCATTTGATCGGTTGATGTATCGATACTTCCATCCGGGTTAACTGAATTAACTAGGCAGTACTTTGATGCCTTGCCATTTAGTTCATATATGCTCCTCAGTGATTTTATTATTAGTTCCTCATCTATGTTATTTCCCAGTCCAAGTATATCGCACCAGAACTCTCCCAATAATTGGGATGATAAGCATGAATTCTTCTCCTGATTATTGCTTCTCCATGATATGAAGTATCGACCGTTCCATAATGACATAAACGTGGATCTAGCCTTAGCTAATTTCTCCTCATAATTTGATGCGTCAATGCCCAATTTGTTTGATGCGTCTATGAATGCCCTTAATGCACACATGAAGAGGGAGCCCACATATGATGATGCTCCATACATGTAAGTACCATCATATGAGTTATCGAAGCCACCCTGGGAGTCAGGTATATTATCTCCATCGAAATCTCGCGCCAATAACCAATCTATGGTTGATTTCATAGCTTCATAGTTTCGTTTAAGGAATGATTCGTCATTTGTGTACTTATAATCCCTATAAATCATGAGTATCCACGTGGGTCCTAGGTCATTCCATGAATAAGGATAGGAGGCGCCATATATTGGATCCTCAATGCTTTCCTCGCCCAAGTCATGCGGGATCTCTCCATTGTTGAGGTAAATCGAGAAGTATTCATCCATTTTCTTAACGGTTTCTGGAAAGTACTTTAATAAGGGGAATGATATTGAATCCCATGTCATTGATCCTATTGTGTTCATTAGGAGACTTATTTCTGGATCCTCGTAAATTGCTAGCCTACCATCCTTGGTTAACCAACTATTAGTTAATACGTAGAGACTGTTTCTATAGGCATCATTTAGCCAGTCTTCGCTACCATTTAATTCAACACCGGGATTTCGCCTATATACATACTCAGCTACATCTATAGCGCTCTTGAACCAATTCTCATAATAATGGCCATAGAGATAATTATGGGGTCTACCGTTGAAGAACCATGTTAAGAAGAACTTCTCTGATTCATTGATTTCCTTCCACACGATTCCCCCGATTTCCTCTCGTGCAAATGGCTTAATATAATAAATCTCATCCTCATTATTGGAAAGAGCATCCATACTAAACACATCCAGGTTCTCCATCATTCCTTCAGTGCTAGCCGGTACCCAGTATCGGTATGAAGCATAAGTATTACACTCATGACAACCTAGAAATATTTCACCATATCTGGGATCGGATTGCGCGGCCCTTAGGTTCCTCATCAAAACACCATTAACTGCCCCCCTCACCCTTGTATTGGCTCGACCCCACCTCCTGCTTCCAACAATGTTGGGGAATGATATGGCCACCGCGCCTTTTCCCCTCACCTCTATTATTATTGCTGGCAGCGATGAATCCCGTAGATTTCCCGGCACAAATGGTGAGTAGATATGTATGCTAAAATCTGGATTACTGGTCTCATAGAAAACTTCAGGAAATATTGCTTTAGCCACTATTTCAGTTGGCGTTTTAGTTGTGGCTTTAACTTCAGAGTTTTTGAATGGATTCTGCTGCAAAAATGTTCCAGTGGATAGATCAATTATATGGAAGCCCCTTATTATGCGTAATGGGTTGCTCCAATTATTCATTATGGTTGCATTGCCTATACTTAGGTCCGGGAAGAAATCTATCTTGCCGGCGCCAATGGATCCTATTGGAACGCCTTGATCCTTCGGCATTATCATTCAACTCTCACCGCCTTAACCTCATCATTCACATTAATTATGGTAGCATCTCCATCCCTAAATGCGTCCACTGCCTTATTATCAACATATGCTTTATTATGGGAGCCCAACATGATTAACCTATTTATTCTAATTGGCTTGGAGAAGATGACTCTGCTCGAATCAGCCTTGATATCCACGCCACCATAATTTCCACTGGCTTGCCCAGTCACAATTAAATCCCCATTATCAAGCAGAATGACCGAGTCGCTGCGTATATATATTGGCAAATCATTTGATGACCTAATCACGCCTCTTACCTTCTTCCTTGTCCAGTAATCCATCCAATCACCTCTAGGCAACACAACGCTTCTATCGTTGATTTGAGGATACAGTATAGGAGCAAACAATACATGGCTTCCCACCATGTATTCATCATCTATCCTATACATGTCATCATCATCCTGAAACTCGTAAAATAATGGCCTAACTATGGGATGACCATAGAGGTGCGCCTCAATGATTAGGTTATACAGGTAACTCATGAATGCATACCTAAGATTAATTGCCTCCCTCACCCGCTCTTTATATTGCCTTGGCAAGTAAATAGGCTCCGTGTCTATTCCATCCGTTGCCTTATGGGTTCTATATAATGGAAAGAATATGGCCGCTTGGTAATATCTTAACAATAGCTCCATTGAATTATCGATCAATGGGCTCCCCCTTCCCTGAAAGCCGCCAACATCAATGCCAACATAGGGCACTCCAGACACTGAAAGCCCAAGCACCAACTGGAGCTGAAGCCTCAATTGATCCCAGGATGGGGTTCCATCAGCGGTCCACACAAATGCGTATCTCTGTATACCTGCATACCCAGCTCTACTTAAAATGAATGGTTCCTTTCCAGATTTAGCCATGCCCTCAAATGTGGCCATAGCCTCATAAACCGGATAAGCATTCCTCAATAATGAATGTGGAGCTCGCTTGTTCCCGAACTTATGAATCACGTTATCCGGGAAAGCGGTCCAGTACCTATCATCTCTAATCGCAATCGGTGAGCCCTTCATTATATCATTTATCTCATTTATCTTAGTGAAATCGGTTGGCTCATTCATATCGAGCCATATCCCATCAATGCCCTGGGACACCCACTTGGAAATTAGGTTGGACCACCATGCCCTAGCTCTCTCATTAAAGAAATCCGGATAAACGGAGTTGCCGGGCCACATCTTGCCTATGAATAGCTCTCCACTAGGTAACTCGCAGTACATGCCCATCCCGCTCTTGAAGACCAAGTAATTCTGGTCAGCCCTGATGCTGTGATCAACTATGGTTATGACTTTAACGCCGCGCTCATGAGCTTCATCAATGAATTCCTGAGGCGACGGGAATCTATTCTTGTTCCATGTGAATAATTTATATGAATCCATGAAATCTATGTCCAGAAATATACCGGTCACATTGAATCCATCATTCTTTAATGAGTCCAGTAATTCTATTATTTTTTCCTGCGGGTAATACGTGTACCTGGATATCATGTAGCCCAGGGACCACTTGGGGGGCAGGAAAGGAAGCCCAGTTAGGGAAGAGTACCTCTCGATCACGTTCTCTATGGTTGGTCCATCAAATACATATAGTTCCACTCCATTATCCGGCACAATTATCTTTATCTTACCGTAATCCTCAAAGCCTATATCAAAGATAACCTTACCCGCTGAATTAACGAAGAACCCAATCGCCTCCCCATTATTTATGGATGTGATGAATGGTATATTAACGTAAAGCGGGTCCTGGAACTTCTGGTACATTCCTGGATCCAGATTCCACATAACATATCGTTTCCGCCTCCTATCCAATTCAACCGCTTTCTCCCCTAACCCAATCACATGTTCCCGAAGACCTAATGATTTCTCTATAATATACGAATCATTAACTCTATTAATATTAAGATCGAAATCCCGTAAATCCCGCCGAGATGCAGAGCCATTGAATCCAAACTGGATTGGTATTGTTGGTCTATCCACTAGAATTCTATGTATACCGTTTGCTTCCGTTATTTTTATCTTCATCAAATAAGCACTCCGATTTTATAGATTTAAGATTTATCAATATATAGTAAGGTGATTCATCCAATCACAAAATAGTATAATCTATAAATAATGATACAAGCGTATTTCATTATGGTTGTTTATGGTTCTCGTGATGTTGTTGTGAGCGGTGTGCCTCTGGGTGGGATGGGGGCCGGCAAAGTCGAGATAAACAATAAGGGAAAAATGATAAACATAACAATAGCAAACAACTGGCAAAACCCAATAAAAACAATGCCCGGATTCCACATAATGATTGCTCCATGCGATTCACCGCCATTTTTTGCAGAGGTGGATCTCCCCTTCAAGGATCAATTCATTAAGGAACCACTATTAACCTATATTGGTTACTACCCATTCACTAGATTAAGAGCTGAGCTGGATCACGTGGAGTCCAATATAGAGTTTTTTTCGCCAATAATACGTAATGACATTGATAATTCATCCTTACCTGCAATCGGAATAGAAGCAATGGTGAGCGGTAGTTCCGAGGGATTGATTGCCGTCTCCATAACTAACCTGGTTGGGTCCTCCCCTATTGGCAGAATAAATAGGAAGATAAGTAATGGAGTATTCTTTGAGAACAAGAGGGCAAGTAGTGTGGATCCACGGCAGGGCAACATGAGCCTTATTGCAAATAATCCATCAATTATTATTCCTCAATTTAATTCATTGGATAAACCGCGTAGGGCATTGCTATCTAGAGCCACGGTTAATGATGTGGAGAATATAGAGCCCTGGATAAGTATAGCTAGGAATAAGGATTATAATGGGGATATTCATGAATTAAGCGGCTTCTGGGAGCAAGCCACCGGCATAATTGTTTCTAGGTATGTTGGCGGTGAGCCTGTTAGGTTTGTTTTTTCGTGGTTCTTCAATAATAAGTGGGTTTATTACCCGTATGGGCATTACTATGCGAATCACTTCCGCGACTCAATAGAAGCAGCGAACCACCTACTAAACAACTTCGAACAACTAAAAACAAAAACAATGGAGTGGCAGACTGAGGTGGAATCCGAAATGAAAGCAATGAAGTTGCCTAAATGGTTAATCGATGCGGTGGTGAATAGCGCTTATATATTGTCTTCATCTACATGGTTAACCGATGATTATAGGTTCGGCATACTTGAGGCGGCAACTAGATTTCAATTGCTTAATACTATAGGTGGCTTCACGTACGAGGTTGGTTCGCTTCCAATTATTTATTTATTTCCAAACCTGGAGAAGTTATTCCTTGAGATGGAGATCAGCAAGTTACGGAGCGATGGTTATGTGCCTCATGATTTGGGTCTTTATTCCCTTGATTCTCCATCTGATGGAACCACTGCGCCGCCTAGATGGAAGGACACAAACCCAACACTAATACTACTCGCATACAGGTACTACCTACGAACAAGAGACACAAACTTCATCAAAACAATATATTCAGATTTATTGAGGATAGTTGCTTGGGAGGAATCACAAGATCTGGATAAGGATGGTGTGCCAGATTGCAGTGGAGACGGCGAAACCGGGTTTGATATATTGCCATTAATTGGGCGATGCAGTTACGTCGCATCAATGCATATAGCTGGCTTGATTGCTATGAGGAATATTGCGCAAGCGCTGGGCTTTAATGACGATGTAAATAGGTTTAATTCCATGATCAGCAAGGCCGCCAAGAGCTTCGCTGAATTATTTAATGGGAGATTCTATGATACTGATGACTCAAGCCTATTTAGTCAAACATGCTTCTTAGCTCAATTAAGTGGGGAATGGTGGAGCGCATTGCTTGGCATGGATGATATAGATGACCAGTCGAGAATAATATCATCACTAAGATGGATGCTTGATCTTAATGGTCGCAGCTCCAGATTTTGTGTCCCGAATATGGTGGATAATCATGGAAATATAGTTAATTTTAATGCACAAACCTATTCATCATGGCCGCGCCTTGTCTTCGCAATGAGCCTCGTTGGTCATAGGCATGGAGTGGAGCAGTGGCTTGACTTAGCGAAGCGCGAGTGGGATAACTTGGTTAGGCTTGGCTTAGTGTGGGATCAACCATCACGCATAAATGCCGTGAATGGAGAAGCAGAGGAGGGGTACTTGGATCACTATATAGGTAGTCCATCTCTCTGGGGCTTCATAATTAGTGAAGTATTGAGGAATTGATTTTCATTATTATCGGCGATCATTTTATAAATAGATTGTTATATCTAAACCCATGAACATCGAATTACTTGAATCTCTATCTAATCAATTTGGGCCATCCGGATTCGAGTCAAGCGTCACCGGCATTATTAAGGGCAACGTGTCTCAATTATCGCGGGACCTGAAAATAGATGCTCTAGGTAACTTAATCATGCGGATTGGGGATGAGGGGCCCCGCGTTCTCCTGAGCGCGCATGTGGATGAGGTGGGCGTCATTATTACTCACGTGGATCAGAGGGGCTTTATTAGAGTGGCACCCCTTGGCGGCATTGATCCCTGGGTAATGATAGGACAAGAATTAGTATTTAGGACTCGACGCGGCGAATTAATTAGGGGAGTCGTCGGCATTGATCCACCGCACTTGAGAAGAGAGAAGCCGCCGAACAGGTTTGAGGAGCTTTATGTAGATGCTGGCTTCACTTCCAGGGAGGAGGCAAGTAAGGCTGGGGTGGTGCCTGGCATACCTGGCACGTTCTCCACCGTCATGGTTCACAGCGGCGACGTGATTATGGGGAAGGCGCTTGATGATAGATTAGGCGCATATGCTTTAATTGAGGTGGCGAGGAGGATTCGCTCATCTAATGCAACGTTCTTCTTTGCATGGAATACGCAGGAAGAGGTTGGGTTAAGAGGTATACAGGCCGTGATTAATGGCATTAATCCGGAACTAGCCATAGTTGTGGAGACAACTGTGGCAGCAGATGTGCCAAGTAATCCAGAGGAACAATGGATAACTCGACTAGGTGGAGGCGCTGCGATTAGGGCAATGGATAGATCAATGATCACTAATCCCACCTTATTGGAGAAGGCCACTGCGATTCTGGAATCCAAGGGAGTAAAGTACCAGCTTCAAGTCAATCCTTATGGTGGAACCGATGCCGGTGCAATACACGTACATGGAACGGGAGTCCCAACTCTCGTGGTTTCGACGCCCGCCAGATACATACATGCCCCTAGATCAATAGCATTAATGAGCGATGTAGATGCAGTGATCTCATCATTATCATTACTGCTAGAGAACATTAATTATTTGGTATCTCCCCTATACTAAAGCCATAGCATCCCTAACACAATCCATGTTTCTGCATCCTAGCTTCTTCACCGTATGATCACCATCTGCCAAAACCCTAAAAGGAGCGAGACTTGTAGTTTCGCCTCATCATATGATTGTGTTGGTTTTGCTAGCGACCTATTTATGTCCACTTCTCGGCATTGAAGCGCGCTGATAAAACGAACGACAAATCGCCCTTCAGGGCGGGGAGGAGATCAGATGAGGATACGGAAAATATACCTGTCCTCTTTTAAATGTATTGAATCCCCCTCGGCATGGGAACTCGGCGGCATCTGAACTTATAAAAATCATTGCTAGCCATATCTATGCATGTGTATGTTTTGGTTGCTGGGCTTCTTCTCGGTCTTGCGCATGGAATTGAGCCCGACCACTTGGCATCCATATCATTATCCCAACGAGGCTTCAGGAGCGGGCTTTATTTCGGAATTAGCCATGGCCTGGGGTTCGCCACGATAGCTATTCCACTGATTCTAGTGATTAACGCATTTCCAGTAAAGCAATTACTAAGCGAGGCAGCCGCATTGATTTCAATTGCGGTGGGCATCCTAGTTCTATATGTATCGGTGAGAGGCATCGATTTAGAGCTGGGACCACGGGGATCAAGGGGATTAGGATTCATATAGGGAGCACTTGCGCTAACGCCGACCAAAGTATTGCTAATAGCTTTGGCAGCCACTGCCAGCATATTCATGGGCATCGCGTCGCTCCTTCTCTTCGCCGCGGGCTCTATACTGGTCATGTCTATTTACGGCTTCGCTAGATTCATGGTGCCTAGGAACATGGATAGGGCAATCTCGGTGCTTGTCTCCATTGCCTCCATAATATACGCAGCATTAATGCTCTGACAGCCTCCTCACCCTAACTTTCAACTACTAACTACTTCTGTAATTGTTGGCTTTCCCTATTTATTATGCTGCGGAGCCTACTCCATTGATCCCAGAACTCCATTATGGAGAAAACGAGGAGCGCAGCCATTGCTATTATAGCCATTGGATCCAGCGGAATTAACCTAATCATGGTTACAATGATATATGCCACAAGCATGGCGGAACTGAAGCCTAGGTAAAACGTCGAGCGGGGCAGTATCCTGCTTCCGATTATTAATAGCCCCTCAATTAAGCCGCCTCTATGTATTGCCCTATATCCGCCATCCTCCTTCACAGCAAGCCCCAGCCTTGTGAGCCTCTCAAGGTGATGATAAGCCACGCCTGGACTGGATAGGGATAATGCCTTCTGAACCTCCCTAATGCTCATCGATCGTCCCTCGCTAACCAATAATAGGTAGACCCTCAGCGCAGTATCCCTTAACTCGCCCTTCATTAGCTCTCTGGAAATGCCCACTAGTTAAAATACTAGTTCCTAGTTCCTTCATGTACTAGTAACTAGTATGTGAAGTCCAGGGAATCAATATAGGGATTAGTAATATTTATTGACTCTACGACTCCCTTATCGGCGATAGCATGAGGATAATAATTGCGGTGCTGGCTATAATCGCATCTATATTGGCATTAGCCGCTATGGCCTACGCGCAATCAACCACGCCTCAAACAACTCAATCCATTATTCCAGTGAGCATTAATGTTCAAGCCCAATCAATAGGTAATTCATCAATTGGGCACATGTATCCAGGTAATTATACCATGTATGTGGCCGTGCCCACGTATAAAGTCCTGCTTTTAAACTCAAGCGGGTCACCTGTTGTATATGCTCTTCCATTTATGAGGGGCGGCACAATAATGTACTTAGGCAATGTGTCGCTTGATCAATCATATCTATTATATGTCTATTTGCTTAATGGATCATCAATCCGAATTGGGTACTCATGGGTGACCGGCAAAGAGGCTGAGGAAATCATTCAAAATATTCAAAATGGGTCCTGGGCACCCCCAGTGAGGCTGGCTCCAATTAATGAGTATCCACGGGGAAACATCACAATTATGGTGCGGTTACCGACGGGGGCCCCCGCCAATAATGGGTATGTATACATGGGTTTACCATTCCTTGCTCAATCCATGTATGGACCAGTGGCTTCCCCTCTGAATGCCGCAGTCCAGCCAAGCTTAATTGCCCCGTCTCCGTGGCCATCATCATTATTCTCCATACTAGGCTCCGCTCCAGTAATTAATGGAAGGGCCATATTCATTAATGCGCCGCTCATCCCATATATTGCCGCCTATTATTATTTCATGAATATTAGCAATATGACCGGATTAAGACCGATAATTAATGAGACCAGCAGCAATGAGACGCTATACATTTATGGACATGAGATAAACGTATCGATAATCACAGTTACTTACAGGGAGATCAATCCCAGCCTTATAGTGATTATGGGGCAAGGACTTGTCATACCCAGCCGCACCACCATAATAAACACAACACTGGAAGAACTGCAAGCGCCACTAATAATGCCTTTGCCGAAATACGCGACATTGATACCAATTACTGCAACCAGCACAAGTAATCATTACCAAGTAATAATGAACCGGAATGAATCGACCAGATACTTAGTAGTTCCCCCCGCTCTCCCTTCTTCTACCGTTGTTCAATACATGAATCCATTTGCCATAGTAATAATCATAATAATAGTGGTCGTCGCCATCCTAATTGGCGCTGCTGCAGCCATTATTGTCAAGAGGAAAGTGCAGTCGCTATGAGCGAAGCCAAGTCATGTCTGCACAGGGTTAAGATATGGAGGGGAAACCTTAAAAATCCAGCCATTTAATGCGAAAGATGAGCGGCCGTAGTCTAGTTTGGATCAGGACGGCGGCCTGCCACGTCGCAGATCCCGGGTTCAAATCCCGGCGGCCGCATCATCCTTACCAAGGCTCATTAGCGGCATGGTGCTGCTCCTAATGATTATCAATGCTTCGGATCCAGGGTTAAGGTTAAAAACAGTCATTTCCTCCTTATTCATGGTTTTTCTAGAAGTATTGATCTATATAAGGCGCGGCGATGAGGTTCTCCTAATAGAGAAAAAGAGGGGTCTCGGCGCTGGTTACTATAATGGCGTTGGCGGCAAGGTAGAGCCAGGCGAGGATATATGCATGGCTGCTATACGCGAGACTCGGGAGGAGGTGGGGCTAATTCCGCTTGGGCTCAAGTGGTCTGGCCTTCTTGAGTTTTGGAACTGGAGCAAGGGTTCCGTGGAGTCCGTTCACTTCGTTCATTTATTTACCGCGTCGGGATATGAGGGAACACCAATGGAGAGTGATGAGGCGAGGCCCGTGTGGTTTAATGTGAGGAACGTGCCTTATGATAGGATGTGGGAGGACGATAAGTTGTGGTTCCCCATGCTGCTTGACGCGAAGTCAATAATCTATGGGAGATTCAGGTTTGAAAATTGGCGCTTAGTGGATCATCAAGTTACTGAGCTTAGGCCGCTGGAGCCGCCTCTCATTAAGAGGGACCTATGCTCTAATTAAGGGTTCTTTCCATGACTCCACAGCAGCGCTCAGCCTATTGATTCCCTCAATTAATCTATCGCTGGGTTCCCATACGAAGGACACCCTGACGGCTCCCCTGTACTTATCGCTGAAGTAACTACCTGGAACAACGGCGACGCCGTGGCTCGTTAAAGCGTGTTCTGCGAATAAGTCTCCATTAATTACTTTGCTGGATAAGTCTAGAAATATGAACATTGAGCCTTGCGGGATATGGAAGCGAGCATATGGCAATTGCTTCCTAATCTCGTTAATTACGAGATCCCTCTTACTCCTATATTCATTAACTATGCGCTGCACGTGGCTCATTCTCTCGCTTGATTTTAGGTAAATAATGGCCAGTCTCTGCGACACGGCTGGTGGGCAATACGTTAATTCCTCCCCGGCTAGCTTTACTCGACTTATTGCCTCGCTTGGTCCATAAACAAAGCCGAGTCGCCACCCAGGCATGCCTGGATCCTTGGAGAATGTGTTTATAGATATGGTTCTCTCCGGGGCATATTTATATAAATATTCATGTCTCCCCTCATATACTAGCATTCTATAGGCCTCATCCGACACTAACCAGAAATCCCGGTCCCGAGCTAAATCCGCCAATGCCTTTGCCTCGCTGCTTCCAATAATGGTACCAGTGGGATTATCGGGACTAACCAGCACCACTGCCTTAGTTCTTGGATTAATGCTCCTTTTTAGTTCCTCCACATCGATCTTGAAGCCATTCTCCATGCTTAGCCGTATTCTCCTCACCTTAGCTCCCAAGTACTCAAGTATGGGCTTATAGCCGAAGTATGTTGGATCCATTAAAATGACCTCATCTCCTGGATTAAGGATTGCCATGAATGTGGTGAACATTGCCTCCTGGCCTCCTGCCGTGATGGCTACATCATTGGGATCCACATCTATTCCTCCCGTCATCTTCAAGTCACTCGATATTGCCTCCCTTAATTCAAGCATACCCTGGCTCGGCGTGTACCCGAACAACTCCATGCCGCCTCCAATCAATTCCTTAGCCAATTCCTCCCGAGCCCTAGGGGGCGGGGGTATACTTGGTTGACCAGTGGATAGCACTATTATGTCCCTGTTCTCTCGGCGTAGCCGCTCGCGTATCGAGTCTATTCTCCTAGTCGGCGACTCCCTGAGCAGGCCTATCGTATTTGAGAAGCCCGGCATTGCTTGTTCATGAATTATGTATTATATACGCATTATCCACATATAGACTAGTTAACTCCGTAGCATATGGCTATTTTCACTACTAGTTATTGTTGATTATTGTACAAAATAACTATTATTATGGGTTAATTAGGGTATAAATGCCATAGAGTATTAAGCGGCATTCCAAGTGGATTAGGAATTGGAAAAAACATAGAGCTCCGTCAGGGCCAGTAATTAGCGTTTCTCGCTACACATAATAAATAAACACTGGTGAATTTTTTAATTAATAACTGGTATTAAATTGGGAATAATATGAGTCAAACTTATGATGCGCTCACCCATGTATATATTCATACAGGCAACGTTAATGCCGCATTAAGCATGAGCATTTACGGTATATATCTACATGCAGCCTTCCTATCCTTAACGCTGGGGCTGCCGCTTGCAATATCCGCATGGTTGATCCAATGGAAAAGAACAAAAGATGCCGTTTTCCTTAAATACGCTAAAACAGCGACTACAGTGCTTGCCATAAATTTCTCCCTTGGCGTGGTAACTGGAACCCTGGTTGAGTTTGGATTGCTCGATATATGGCCGACCAGCATGGTATTATTCGCCGCGCCGGGTTTTCTTCCGCTTGCCTATGAAGCGACAGTGGCATTCATAGGAGAAGCAACTCTATTAATACTATTTCTAGCTACCCTAGGCAAGTGGGGCACGTATAGGAGCATTGCTATAATGCTAATTAATTGGTTCCTCGGCTCCCTCTCGGGCTACTTCATACTGACAGTTAATGCTTGGATGAATGTCCCCTGGGGAATTGGAGCAACGGCTCAAGCGTTTTATCCATTCATGCCGAATTATGGTTCTCAAGCAATAAATCTAACAGGCACGCTGAATTTGGCTGCGCTTTTAATACATTACACAATTAATTCATCATCTGGTGCATTGGCTGTAAGCAGTACAAACTTCACGGTAATTGTGGGACGATTCTTCGATAATCCATGGTTGCCCTTCCTAAATCCCGATGCCATAATCACCACAATACATACATTGCTGGCTGCGTACGCCGTTAGCTTGGGCGCAGTTGCCATGGCATTAGCCTATAGATATGTGAGAACCAAGAACAATGATTACATTAAATTGCTGCGGCCAATACTTTGGATGTTGGTCGTGGTTCTCCTGGTTCAGCCAACGATTGCTGGGCACTTCATGGGAGACACAGTGGTCAATTATCAACCCACTAAATTCACGGCCCTAGTATCACTAACTGGAGGGAACGGAGTATATGGCAATGAGTTTTATGATCCCATTGAGGCATTATTTGCGTATGGGAACCCAAGTCACCCAATATACGGATTTCAGCATTACATGGATCAATGCGATTCCTTAGGTAATGAATCATTTGGTGAACTATACAAATCCCTTGATCCAGCCATGCTCAATTATGTGAAGCCGATAGCCAATATCACGCTTCTTCAAAACTGCAGGGAAGCAGTGGAGTCCGTTGAATCAATTGCGCCAATGATCAGCGGCTTCTATTACATGATGATAGGGGCCGGCATAGTGGCGGGCCTTGCAGCCATACTCACGCTATTCTCATTCTTGTGGCGGGTTCCCATATTAAGCAGAATAAGCGATGCAATAAATAATGCATTGGCTAAATTAGTTGGCGGAGAGAATGTTCTCCCGCTTCTAGTGTTTATAATGGCGATCGCCGCTGGCCTAGCCTCAATAGGCGGCTGGGCTGCGAGGGAGATAGGGAGACAGCCCTGGACCATTTATGGATTAATTACTACAAATGAAGTCGTCACTCCCATACGAATCACTCCCTTATTTGAAGCGATTGTATATGTGATATTCACGGCAATAGCGGTTGGGGGCGCCGTGGCCATGTACTACGCGGCAACTAGGCCTGAATTACTTGATAGAATTAGAGGATTAATCGGTGATGAATTGTGAATGTAGTTCTATTCTCATTCATAGTTCTCGGCTTCACGCTGTTGATGCACCTAATCTTCGTTAATGTGATAATTGGCGCAGCTGCAATAACAGTGTCGGTTAGGTACGTGGCCTATAGGCGGAGGGATCCTGGGCTTGAGCTCCTTGCCCGTAAAGCTTTCAGGGTGCTAATTGTTTCGGACCTATTTGGAGGCGTTTGGGGAACAATATTAACGGTGCTCATGGCCGGTCTCTATCCCAGCATGACGGCTATATTCATGAATACATACTTTTACCCAGTTGCCATAGCATTGACTGGCATAATGATCAGCATACCGCTGATAGCCATATATTGGCACTTATGGGGGCGAATAAATCCAAGGTGGCATAGCTTCCTTGGCATACCGCTTCTTGTCTCTGTTCTGCTGGTTCCAATTGGGTTTAGGTACTTCTTTGCAGGTATGGCATACTCACCGCTGAATTCAATTAATTCATCTCCTCTCATGAATCCCCTATATCCATCCCTGATACTCCACACATTAATAGGCGCAGTGGATATCGGTGCATTCGTTGTAGCGGCTGTATTGGCCACTAGGGAGAACCTTGATCGACAAGGAATTAAGATCTCCTTGGGGGTCGGGCTCGCGCTTCTCCCAGCACAGGCAGCAGCTGGAGGATATTATTACGCAATGTTGACCCGCTACTCACCCTATGTAGCAAACAACATAGGGGGTCCGCTACTCGGTTACTCCAACTCATCACCACTGGTTTATCCAGCCTTCTATGTTGGAGTTACATTGGCCATAATCCTCGGCGCATTAGCTGCTTATGCACTTTATTCATCGATGAGGGGCCAATTACCTAGGCGGCTCATAATATTTCTCGGCGTATTGTCCGAGGCTGTGATGCTCATAATGGAGTACGCCAATGATATGGGTAGGTACCCCTATATATTTGTGGAGGGCATGAGCGGAGTGAGCGCTGCGAGTATGATTGATGAATTAATCAATATCCCATTGGCGGCGATCTATACTATGCTTTTCTCGGCCATTTTCTTTGCTGCGGTATTTAGTTTAGCGTTTTACTACGCGGTGTTGCGGAGATTCATTCCGGAAATTGAGGATTAATCTATAAATCTGCTCTTTAATCAGTTATTTAAATAATTATAATAAAAATTTGTTAGTATCCACAATTTTTATATATGGGATATTATAATAATTAATTATATGATGAGCGAAAAAACCGGAGGCATGACTCCCCCCAAAATAGCAATAATGGTGCTGGCCCTAGCCGTTATTGCGGCAATTATGGTGGCGGCACAGGAATATGAAATCGCCAACACATATGGCAAAACCATTGAAGCGCTTGAACTAAATGGATTAGTCGTTAAATCAGTAAACGGCACTGAGCTCTCGCTAAGTACTGCCCTCGCGTTAATCAAGACTCCCCGCATAGGAATAGTGACCCCCATGGCTATGGAGGAGGCGCCGATATTGGCGGCTATGAAGGTTCAAGCGGTGGCCTACATAGATGGCTACGCCTTCTACTTGGGATCAATAAATGGTCGGCCCGTGGTTCTGGTTAGGAGCGGCGAGAAGGAGTATGCAGCTGAATTAGCTACTTACTTAATGGATACTCACTTCCATGTGGTAGCAGCAATACTCAGCGGAACAGCTGGATCAAGAAATCCAAATGTGAGGGTGGGTGATGTAGTTGTTGGGGCATTCGTGGTAGATAAATCATCCATTCATTACCATAATAGGGGATTCCAAAGCGATTATACCGGCGTCGAAATGGTGCTGAATAATTTCTCATTGATAAGCAAGTCGCTAATAACTACATACGGCGAAGAGGGACCAATGCCTCAAAATGCCTCCACGTATGGATACGGCCCCGGCACGCCAAGCCCTAACTATGCTTACATTGCCGTGCTGCCCGCCTCGCTGGGCCTAGTGCAGACAGCGGAGGCGGCGGCCAATATGCTCGGCAATACATCGTTAATTGATGCGACAGGCCTAAACGTGACAGGCTCCATACCGGCTAGGCTAATAGTGGGCGTGATAGGGTCGGCGAATCAATGGACTGAACCGCTTTCCTGGATGGAGGCTCAGAACGCCCTTTACGAGACTGATGCAGGCGAGAACGAGGGCTTTGGATTTGCGTATGCCAATGCCCAATTAGGCGTTCCCTGGGTGATAATAAGAGGCATATCGGATACGCCGTGGTACCCATCCACTTACCACGGGGTGCTAGCTGCAGATAGAGCGGCGCTGGTTGTAATATATGTAATCACTCACTTCACAGAGCTTAACCTTTATAATACTACATCGTTCAGCGACTTATCGCCGCTCTCAAATGCTGCAATGCATGGATACATAGTTGCCAATAGGGCCTATTATAATGTGACTCCAGTCACTGAGATCCAATACACCGCAATTAATGGATCCCAAGTAACAATTAATGGCTCACGGGGCGAGTATTCCTATCCCCAGGGAATAGTCATCGGATATAATGCAAGCTCTGATCAATTGATCTACTTGGCTCCATCACAATAATTCGAAGCTTCCATATGAGCGTATTACTGCCTAAGGGCAAGGAGGAGCATAATTTCGTTAAAAACAATATTTTACCCAATAAAAGAGGGGAGCGAATGCTTTAAAGTTTCCCTAGGCATTAGTGGCGTGAGGGCAGTAATAGTTAATGGAAAGATGGATTACTCTATAATGGACGTTAAAGAACCATCAGCGGCTCCGGGCCGCGTTGTTATGTCAGTAACATATGCCTCCCTTTGCTATAGGGATTTACTGGAGTTAATGGGGTATTACCCCCGAATGCGTTTTCCAGTTATCCTCGGCCATGAGGCGGTGGGGATGGTTACGGAATCAATGGATCCCAGGTATAAGGCGGGCGATAGGGTGGTCCCAATGCTTTATGAACCGGATGGAACATGCGACATGTGCTTAAGGGGAGAGGAAGTATATTGCAGAACCAGGAGGAGTTATGGTGAGGATGTCGATGGTTTCTTCGCAGAGAAGGCAAGCATATCTGGGAATGCCTTAGTGAAGGTCCCGCCATGGGTCAGCGATGAATTGGCTGTCCTAACTCCCTGCGTGCTAGCCATGATTCATAAGGGATTAAGAAGGGCCTCGCTTATTCCTGGGGAGTCAGTGCTAGTGACGGGGGCCGGCGGCGGGGTTGGGATCCATGCGGTTCAATTAGCTAAGGCAATGGGGTCCAGAGTCATTGCGGTGACAAGTCACGAGGATAAGGCGAGGGAGTTACGGCGGTTCGCGGATGATGTGATAATTGGATCCAAGTTCAGCGAGGAAATCAAGAAGAGGGTGGGCGAGGTTGATGTCGTGATTGAGAATGTGGGGACGCCGACCATTGGTGAGTCAATGAGGAGCCTTAGAATGGGCGGCAGATTAGTGCTAATAGGGAATGTTAATCCAAACGAGGCCTACGAGTTTAAGCTGGGCTACGCCATAATGAAGGACATATCAATAATAGGCAATGTAGCCGCGCATAGAGGAGATATTTGGAGGACCTTTGAATTAATGAGGAATCATAGCGTGGAGCCTGTCGTGGCTAAGTATGGGTTGGAGGATTTTGGAAAGGCACTTGATGACTTGAGAAATGGGAGAAAGATCGGTAAAATACTGCTGAAACCGTAGGGTGAATCAATTGAAAAAAGGCTTAGGCCCCGGCTCATTCGTATCGCGAGCATTGAACCTAATATCGTTCCTATTGCTTCCATTAACTATGAGGGAGGCTGGGCTACCCATGGTTTCCGCCTTAATTCCATTGATTCCTTACTATATCGGCATAGCCATTATGCGGGGAGTAAGATTGAGGTCGCCTCACTATATGGGGCCCCTAATTAACATAACGTGGTCATGGATATACGTGGCGATCTTCATCATAATGTATATGAATGCATTGAAATGGCTGATCCTAATCCCCACGATTTTTGCCGGCTTAATAATGGGGATCGGGGACTCTGTTTACCTATCGCTCCGGACCTGGGAATCAACAGCGATAATGGCTTCATCCATATCCATTGCCCTCTCAATATTGCGGAGTTACTGGTTGCCGTTATCCATATCCATTGCATCATATGCCGCCGCCATCATTAGCGCAATATTGATGCGTGGAACCGAGGCTCCCAGGCAGAAGCGCATAGGTATCTCTATCATTGATGCGGTGGGGCTCGGCTTATCGCTTGGAACAGGCATAGTGCTTTTCACGGGTCAACCCGCCCTCTACATGGCTGCCTTAGCGTCCCCCCTAGTTCTCAAGAGAAGAATGATTGTGTTGATCCTGGTCGCGGCATCGATAATTGCCTATGCATTCTCCCAAGCATTAATAGGCGCCGCATTAAGCGGCGTGGCGGCTTGGGCATATAGTGGTTGGGTTAAGGCTTCTGACCTCCTCCCCGCCCTGAAGGGCGAGGCTTTCCGCCCCCTTAACCCCCATTTTGGTAATCCATAGTCAAGGTTCTTACTGCAAAGCCATGAGCGATGGCAATTATTTGAGGCTAGGCTTTGCCTTCAATTATTGTGTTGGCGTTTTACTTATGGATTTGATGTGTTAGATGGTGTATGTTTGCTGCTGCTTGCGTTCAGGTTGTTCCCTGGCCGTCTTTATTTTATCCCTTATTTTCTCAAATTTCTTTCCCACCAGCACTATTTTTATGTTGTCCATTGTGATTGATCTATTCGTTATGTTGATTGTGTATTGCTTGAGCATTAATGCGCCGCCATACATGTCTATTATGTAGAGGGGGGAGATGAATTTCGTGGATCCCTGCTCGTATTGGACGGTGAGCGGTGGATGATCATAGGCCTCGTTCGCGTCGTTCAAGTAAATTGCCTCCACTAGCTTCATGGAGTCCTTCTCCATGAATTGCCCAACCATTATATGCATCGGCTTCTTTAGATCCTCGCTGTACTCCACCTCTATGGGTATATCGAATTTCCTATACCTGCCTAACTCATCCATTAATACGTTCTCTATATTATCCAGGGGCTCCAGTCTCTTCACTAGGGGTATCGATAACATTAATCTAATCTGAGTTTCGGACTATAAAAGCATTCAGGTGAGCACCGATATTTTTGGAGTGCATTGCCCATAGTCAAAATACATGTCACGTTTATATACCTTGATGAGCACCATAAATCATGGGTATAGATTCGCTGCTTGAGAAGTGCTGTGTGGAGATCGGCATAACTGTTAGCGGCGCCTCTTCCTTGGCTATTCCCATACAGTTCTATAGGAAGTCAGAGGATAACGCCGTGGAGGAGCAATTAGCCCTCGTCAGGGACGATTCGCTCAGGGATCAATTATTCTTCGGTGTGGTGCGTAGAATAACTAAGCTGGAGCCGCTGGTGAGGGATAGGGTGCGGAATCCCTTCGTTGATAGGCCGGAGATAATGGATCAATCAATGTTGATGCCATTCACCAACGGCATGGTTAGGCTGTACGGCATGATAACGCCAAGCGGATTAAGCACGGAGGTTAGCCACGTGGCTACGCCCGGCTCCAAGGTGTTCCTCGTGAGGGATGGCACTGTCCTTAACGATTACCTAAAGGTCTCTGCCGGGATAAATGTGGGTAGCCACAAGTACAGTAATTGGTCAATCAAGCTAGATCACTACTTCGTTAATTATCATATTGGGGTCTTCGGCGCAACCGGGGTTGGGAAGTCGAGGCTAATAAGGGGATTAATAGGTGAATTGAGGCGGGCGGGGTATAGGGTGGTTGTTTTCGATCATAGCGGGGTGGATTACGTGCCATTCATGAAGGAGCACGTGATTTCATCTAAGGAAATCAAGATAAGTCCCCCCACCATAGCTTCCGTGATAGCAAGTAAGGCAAGACTTGGGTGGCAGAGCTACGGCGAATATATTGAGGTAGCTACAATAACGTATACCATGCAGGATGAAGGCAAGAAGAAGCAGACCCTACTTCTAGATCCACAGCCATCCAGGGAGATCAAGTGGAATAAGGCTAGCTTCACGAGGCACCTAGTTGAGAAGATGAGGGGAGTTGGGGCTAGGGAATCCTCAGTGGAGAAGGCTAAGCTATTCATCGAATACTTCATTGATGATTCCTTCTTCGATGAGCTCAATAGGAGGGTGGTGGAGCCAAGCGACGTTGTTAAGAGGGCCATTGAGGGCGGCATTGCCGCAATAGATCTGAGCGCTGACACGGATTTAACTGTTAAGCAGGCAATAATAGCTGACGTGATTGATTCGGCGTGGGAAATGGTTAAGCGGGGCAGCATTAAGGTGCCGGCTAACCTGGTCTTTGTAATAGATGAGGCCCAGAATTATGTTCCAGAGGACGAGTGGACAATATGCAAGGACTCCATCGAGACCACGGTTAGGGAGGGCAGGAAGTGGGGATTATCGCTGCTGTTGGCCAGCCAAAGAATAGCGAGGGACATAAAGTCAAGCATTAGAGCCAATCTGGGCACAGTCTTTTTCTCCAGGCTCTCGGCGCAGGCTGACTTGAAGGAGATAGGCGCATACCTGGACATAGCTGACATAAGCGAGGCGACGCTCTCTCAACTTGGCACTAGGGAATTCTTTGTGGCTGGACTAATGAATCCCTTGAGGAAACCGCTCCTCCTTAAGGTGAGGGAGGTGGATTAGGAGTGGAAACTTCCTCAATTGATTTCTGGATTGACCCACCGCTCCTCCTCTCCATATTCGTTGATGTAAAGAACATAGTTGAGAAGATGAAGGGAACAGAGTCATCAAATATAATTAATGAGGTTAAGGCCCTCCTCGGCGATAGGGTTAAGCCAATAATGGAGGCGGGGGGAGATCTTAAGGCATACGCCATTGATTCAAGCTATGCCGATCCAGCGCTGGAGTTAGTTGGGGGAGTATTGACCGTGGTGGCCTATGGTTATGTGGGCAACACCGGTAATGAGGCGGATAAATTCGTGACCGGAACGGTATTTTTCGAGGACACTAATGAAGTTGAGAAGACAGTGGCATTTCGTTCATCAATAATGGAGCGTGAGCTTGCTGTGAAGTTAATGAATGAGAAGAAGCGGGGCTCCAGGAAGCTGGATCTAATTGTCCTTGATGGGGATATAGCTCTCCACCCGCTTCCCTATAACTTGCCCAGCAAGAGAAGCGAGAGGAGCGTTGTTGAGAAGACAATGAAGCGATTACTGAAAGAGGCTGCGGCAACAGGGACAACAATAGTGGGAGTGGTGAAGAGGGTTAGGTCTAAGTACGTCTCCGCATTGATGGGCAAGTGTCTTCCTGTCAACGATAAATTATTGATGAGCATGATGCTGGATAGGGGGCAATACATTGAGCTTGGAACATTTGGGGAACTCCTACCAAAGTGGGTTGAGGTGAATTACTTGAAGTGCTGGAGCGATGAGGAGTACTTACGTAAGCGGCGGTTCGAGGAGGGGAGAAGCAATTTGGAGGCAGTATTCAACTCGGAATTGGGATCATTAAAGGGGGTGGAGGTTGCTTTCTATAAGGCTATGAATTCAGCAATAGCCACCAAGATAGAGGTGCTTGATTTTGGGGGGCTTGGGCTCGATAAAGTGATTGGCTTCCTAGCTGGGCAAACAACTAATACTGGGTACCCATACATACTTGATACCGTTGATACTGTTGTCAGGATAGATACTAGGCTCCTCGATTACGTGAGAACATTACTAATTAGGAACGCGAGCGAAGTAAGTAGTGACCTAATTAATGCATTGCTTCAATTAACTAATCCCCAAAAGGCTTACCTATATAAGCAATTAGAGGCTTAAGTCTTCCTAGCCTTATTTTCACGCCTAGTCATTATTAAGCAATATTTTTAAGTCCATTTTATTAGGTTAGTAACGGTGTCTGTTATTGATTTCGGATTGGAGGGTTCATTCAGTTCAAAAACAATAGAGGGCAAGGTACTTGAGTACTGGAGGCTAAATAAAATCAAACATAAGTGGCTCAATGCGGTGGGTCCGAGGGGTAGATTCACATTCCTCGAGGGACCCCCGACAGTGAATGGTTTCCCCCATGTTGGGCACGCAAGGGGCCGGACATATAAGGATGCGGTGCTTCGCTATAGGCACATGCTGGGGTACTCGGTTTGGGCCCAGGGGGGATGGGATGAACAGGGCTTACCGGTGGAGCTTGAGGCGGAGAAGGCCCTTGGCGTATCCAGCAAGAAGGAGATAGAGCAGGTTGGGTTGGATAAGTTCTCAGAGAAATGCAATGAATTAGTGGATCACTATTTGAAGTACTGGATTGAGATAGGCACGGATAGGCTGGGCGTGTGGCTTGATACCGATAATGCTTATGAAACGCGTAAGCCTCAGTACATCGAGCACGTATGGTCATTAGTGAAGATGGCGTGGGAGAAGGGGCTCCTCTTCGAGGATTATAGGGTATTGCCGTTCTGCCCGAGATGCGAGACCGCCCTAAGCGATGCTGAGGTGGATCAGGGCTATAAGGAGCGGAAGGATCCAGCCATATTCGTCAAGTTCAAGGTACTAGGTGTGGAGAACACGTATCTAGTTATTTGGACCACTACGCCCTGGACATTGATAGATAATGAGGCTGTGGCGGTTAATCCATCATTCACGTACGCCTATGTCGATGTTGGGAAAGAAGTGCTGATTGTGGCTGAGAAATTGGTGGAACCACTAATGCATAAATTCGGCATCAATAATTATAAGGTGTCACGGACGGTTAGCGGAAAAGAACTTGAGGGGCTTCAGTACGAGCACATATATAGGGGGGATCAGCATAGAGTGATAACGGCTGACTTCGTGACCCTAGAAGATGGTTCTGGCTTGGTTCACATAGCGCCGGCCCATGGCCCCGAAGACTTTGAGGCAGCTAAGAAGCATGGCATCCCAGTGACGAATACTGTTGAAATAAATGGAATATTCAGCGCCGGTCCATTCAAGGGCAAGTACTTCCTAGACGTTAATTCCCTCGTCATTAAGGACTTGAAATCAAGGGGCCTGCTTCTCCATAGGGATGAAGTGACCCATCAATATCCGCATTGCTGGCGATGCAATACGCCGCTCATATATAGGGCAGATAAGCAGTGGTTCCTCGGAATATCGAGTCTGCGGGAAACCATGACTCAGGAACTCAAGAAGGTAGCGGTGTACCCCGAGTCGCTTAGGAATAGATTTGATGATTGGATAGCCAACATAAGGGACTGGACAATATCTAGGTCAAGAATATGGGGAACGCCGCTCCCAATATGGAGATGCAGAAATGACCCAAGCAAGATGATGGCCATAGGATCACTCGAGGAGTTGAGGAGGGTGGCCAAGGAATTGCCTGATGTGCCGCCCGAGAAGTTGGTTCACAGGCCATGGATAGACATGGTTAAGGTGGAGACCGAGTGCGGGGAGTGGGTGAGGGAGCCATTCGTGATGGATGTTTGGCTGGACAGCGGCGTCGCTTGGATAGCTGGCCCAGATGGATTGCGGAACAAGGAGTGGAGCTTGATTTATCCCTTTGATTGGGTGACGGAGGCCGTGGATCAGACGAGGGGTTGGTTCTACTCTCTCCTCGCCACGTCGGTTCTTTGGATGGGTAAGGCCCCATATAAATCAATGTTAATTCAGGGGCATATACTGGACAAGTATGGCCACAAGATGAGTAAAAGCAAGGGCAACGTGACGTGGGTGCAGGACATGCTGGACAAGTATGGGGCAGACGCATTGAGGCTTTACCTCCTCTCAAAATCGGCGCCGGGCGATGCATTGGCATTTAATCCAGATGAAGTCAAGCTATCTCTCAATGCCCTTGGAGTGCTGTGGAACTCTGTTAAGTTCGCCAAGACTTATATGGAGCTCGATGGCTTTACTCCGGCGAAGCTGGTTAAGGAAATGGATGAAGCTAGGCCCGAGGATCTCTGGCTCCTCTCCGTGACTAATAAGATGATTAAGTCAGTGAGGGATCACATGGAGAAAATGGAGCTTCACCACGCTGCGCGGGAGTGGATGGATTTCATAGTGGAGGACATAAGCCATAGATACATTAGATTAATGAGGAGGAGGGCGTGGATGGAGGGCGAGACAAGGGAGAAATTAATTGCTTATACAGTGCTTTACGAGGCCCTCAGAGCCGCGATAGTGGTTGGCGCCATGTTTGCCCCATTCACCACGGAGTACCTGTACCAAGCCTTCCTTAAGGGCATGGAGAATGGGCCCGAGAGCGTGCACATGCTGATGCTGCCTGAGCCAAACGAGAAATTGATTAATGGGGACCTGGAGGCAACGTTTGACCTAATATTCGAGATAGCTTCCCAATCAGCTAATATTAGGAATAAGATGGGGGTTAAGCTGAGGTGGCCCCTCAGGGAGCTAGTGATAAGCGGCAAGGGATCCGCTGCGCTTAAGCAACATGAGGAGGTTCTCGCATTCCTAGCAAATGTCAAGACCGTTAGATTCACCGATGAGGAGTGCGGGGAGGGGTATGAATCGCTTGAGGCAAGTGGATTAAGGATATGCCTAAGCAAGAACATGGATGAGTCGCTCCTCTACGAGGCGCTTGCGCGTGAATTAATAAGGAGGATACAGGTAATGAGGAGTAAGCTTAATCTACAGATGGAGGAGAGAGCGAAAGCCAGAGTGAGCACTAAGGATGAGGAGATGCTTACCGCTGTTAATAGGATGAAGAGCTATATAGAGGGGGAGACGCGGACCGAGATATTAATTGAGCAGCCGAGCGGAAGCGGCTTAATGCAGGAGTGGGACATAGATGGGAAGAAGGTAGTAATAGAGCTTAGCAGGGGAAGCTAGAGCCGAGCGGTCCTGACCTCGATCCTCATCAATAATCGAGCCACGTCAAGCGGCGCCATTTTCTCCATTAAATTACTCCAAACAGTTCTGTTGATTACTATTATTATTTGAGGCAACTCATCCATGCCACTTAATCTGCTCAATACCTTGGCTCCCTGTGATGCATCCCTTATGGGCAGAATGCCGACCCCTATATCATTAATCACGGGTAGACCCGTCTCGTCGCTTAAGAGCATTATGGCTGCTCCCAAATTCCCCTCAACTATTATTATCAATGGCTTCACATCAATTGCCCGCGCCTCATCAGTTATAAAGATGATTATAGTATTGCACTAGTTAAGGGGAGGCAAGAGTCTTATTCGTGGCTGGATTATCTTGAGTAACCATGGGTGTCTCAGTTTTTGCGCCAGGTCTCCTTCGAGGCCAGTATCCCAATCAGCATTATCGTTGATGCTAAGTACATGGAGATCACCCAGGCAGGCAATAAGCCAATTAACTCGCTTAGCGATAATATTATGGAGATGGCTGTGCTGCCTATTATTGCGCCCCCATTATACGTGAAGCCAACTGCCGTGGATCTATATCGCTCGTTGAAGCTCTCGGATAGAAATGATGGAATGATAGAGAAAATCGCCGCCTCTAGAAATGCCTGCACGCTGAAGGCTGGGAGAGCATAAGTTGGGCCCATGCTTCCCATAATAAGTAGAGGACCCGTTGCCGCAGTGAATAGGGCTGAGTATAGCAACATGCTTCTACGCCTACCCCCCACTGCATTGGAGAGTGCTCCCCCGATCCATACGCCTAGTAGGGAGGCTAAATTAATGATGGCCACGTACTCCCCCACCAAGTAATTCGGGTACTTCATCATCTCCATGAAGCCCGGGTAGAAGCTCAATGTCGCCGTGTTTATGAAGAGTAGGCCGGTGGTTATTAGTAGGGCAGTGAATATCTTGCCCGTGGATTCCCTGAACATGGCGATGATGGGAACCTTCTCGACTGCCTGTTTCCTTAGTAGGTCCTCAAACACTGGACTCTCGTAAGCTATTCTCCTGAGGAGGAAAGCCAAGGCGCCAGGTATGAATAGCATTAGGAATAGGATTCTCCAGCCATATTCCTGGAACTTAATTGGCCCATAGGCATGGCTTATGATGGCGAATATGGCGGCCATGATGAAGTAACCCACTCCGAAGCCGCTCTGTATTAGGGAACCAATGAATCCCCTCCTCTCAGGCGGCACGCTCTCCATTACTAGCGCTGTTCCTCCCCCATACTCGGCTCCAGCGAACATTCCCTCAACGAATAGAAGCAGATATAGAAGAATGGGAGCTAGTAATCCGGCTTCTCCATATGTTGGGAGAAGGCCCTTGGCGCCGCCGAATATGGAGAATCCCAGCACAGTTATTGCAAGCATGTTTCTGCGACCGATCTTGTCCCCAAGGTAATTGCCGAAGAGGAGGGAACCAATTGGTCTAGCCAATGCCTCCACGGCGAAGCCGGCGAACGTCACTATTAACCCTAATTTCCCTAAGTTGGGCGGCAGCATTATTGTGCTTATTGTCACTGCGACTAGGGCGTAAGCTATTGTTGTAAAGCCGTCCAGTAACCATCCGGACCAAGCCGCCAATACCTGCACCCATTGTCTACTGCTTAGTCCATACACTTGCGGGCAATGCATTAATCATTTTAAAGCGTTAAGTAATAATTCAATTAATATTATCGGTAAGAGAAGGCAAGGCTGTGATTCTCCCCACCATTTTAATGCATGTGACTTGATTTATCCATGCTCTTCATGATGGCATTATGTTTCAGATTTAAATGACTTAAATCTATTAGGTACATGCCAGCAATGACGGCAAGGGAACTATACTGTTAATATTATTGTGAATCTGCTTTTCCCATCACACCCAGTCGCGTTATATGTCATATTACCGTTGAGCAACGTTAGATTGTCCCTATCTACATAAATTAGCTATCTAGCTACTGGTCTCCTCTTTGCCATAAATGGATTAGGTCTATTGTTTATTATAAGCGACTAATCTGATAGCATTTTAAATAATATATTATATATTTAACTAATGGATATTGGAAATACCTTTAAAGAATGCTTAGAGGAAGTTAATATTTCAATTGATGAATGCATATTTGAAAAACTGAATTGTAAACGAATAAATGATGCCGAGAATCGATCTGGCATTTATGTTTTCCTCGATGATTCAACAATTTATTATGTTGGTGAGTCCAATAATATAGGCCGTAGAGTTGGTCATGAGCATTGCAAGGCGCATATTGGTGGCTCCGAGGCCGTGGTCAGGTTTCTAATATATTATCTAGATGATTTATACAGGGAGGCGCACCACGAGAAGGGGCTAAGTATTATTGAGAGGGAGCGATTGATTAGGGATCTACTAATGAGAAGAATTAACAGCCTATCTATACTCGTATTGATATGTGATAAATTAATTGATCATAACGATAGAAAGAATCCCCTGAGGATTAGGCTTGAGAAATGTCTGATTGATAAGTTAAACCCAGTACTAAATTCCAGCTCTCAAACTTATGGAACTTAAATAATGAAGAAGCCAGTAGCCACTAATCTCATAGGCAGGACCTCTTGGAACCCGAATCCGCGGTCCCATGACTATATACAAAAAATATATACTACCTAGATCTATTTAATATTATGGCTAGGAGACTTGGGGTACTCATTGGTCTTGGCATAGGTATCCTATTGATTGCTTTTCTATTCTTGGGTTCATCAAGCCTTGCATATGTTTTCTATAGGGATTCATACATTACGACGACTACATCAAGTTCAATATGGATTATTAATATGACGACTCCACCATATAATGAGACGACCAGCATTCCATCGAACCTAAACATTATATATTCCACCTTGGCGAAACACGGCGTAACTAACTATACCTTAGCAGTATTAATTAGAAATAGCAGCTACTACTATGCTCTCTTTGCTGTAAAGACCGGTAATGGAGAGGGGTATGTTGGAGTGTTTGTACGTGGCAATATGGCTGAAGTGGATGATGGATTGAGGGAGATTTTATTCAATGAATCAATTACTGAGAAGAGGGCAGCGATGGGCAGCGATGAATACATCGTTGATATTATTGAGTACAAACTATTTAACTTAATCAGCCCAATCTTGAAGACATACTTCCCCGACGCCACATTCTTTGGAGGGTATGTTAATTATACCGAGGACTTCCACATCGCCGGAGTATTGCTTGCCTCGCAGTCCGCATTCGGTGATTTTATCGGCGAGTATGGCCAATGGGTTGAATTAACCTACGCCAACGATATATATAGAACCTTCGTTCTATGGGCTGATAATTGCGCCAACACTAATACCAATGATCACTCGCCATACTATGTGCATGGATTTTATGCTTGGAATTATGCAAGTGGCTCATACTATGAATTGTTATCATGCGCAAGCACGTTAGAGGCTTGGTGGGCTATGCAGAATGGCTGGACTGTTAATACAATAGCTAAGATATCTTATAGCAGCTATTATAATAAGGGAGTGGCGCCATGCGGCACTTGCCCAGCGCCGCCTTGATGATCGGTATTAAGCCATCTGGTATGGCCGCTCATTCCTTTAATGCGTTGTGATAAAGCAAACGACAAACCTCGCCCTTTAGGGCGGGGAGGAGGCCAGTAATGGCAATTCCAGTTTTTAAACATTATTTAACGCCCCCTAAGGAGAGGCACTGATGAGGCTATTGCAGCAATGGATGAGGCCAGCATCAGAAATGACATGCCTATCCCCAAGTTGCTTGATATGGAGGCAGCCAAGGCAACGCCTACCCCGGCCATTATGCGCCCCAACAGGAAGGTGAAGTTTGTTCCAGTTGCCCTTACCTGTGGTGGATATAGCCTCCCCATCAATATCCCCATGTAGGCGAAGAATGATGATGCAAAGTAACCCAGCGCTATTGGCACAATAATTAAGCCCCAATTCATTAAATTAATTACTAAGAATAATAGAGAGGAGGCGAGGGCCATTGTGGAGAGCGTTATTGTTGTCTTGAAGCTGCCCCACCTATCCATTATGTACCCAGCCAAACCGAATGATACGGCCATTAACGTGGATAGCGCAATTAGCGTTGCCTCGTAAGTGATCCCCCTGAAGCCCCTAATTAGGATATAGGTCGGGACTAGGCTTATGAATGGTACAGTGAACATGAATGCCGATGCAACTAGAACAGTGCCTAATGCCGTTATTGATCTATATTGAGGCGAGAATATTTCCCAGTAACTAGTTCTCAGCGATTGGAACCGAGTCTCAGGTATAGCTAGGAGAGACGATAGGGAACCAATTAGACTCACTACCCCAATTATAGCCATGTATGGCCTCCAACTCCTCACTAGGAAAGATGTGGCTGCATCCAGAAGCATGCCGACCGGGTATAAGCCCTGCATGATGCCGCCCAGCAAGCCTTGATTGCTTCGCCACACCTCCACAATAACAGCGTAACTAATCCCGTTCTCTGAATTAACGCCGAAACCAACGAGGAACCAAAGCAAGTAAAGCTCCCATATATTAGTGATTAGGGAAGTAATTAACGTGGCTAAGCCGAATATCAATATGGATAACCCCAACCCAATTCGCCGACCCCACCTATCCGCAACTACTCCAATCACTACACCCCCCAACGCGCCGCCGATGAATGATAGAGTCACGGCTAAACTGATTAGCGATACGCTGACCCCCAAGGCACTGGATAATTGTGGAATCACGTATATTATCGAGAATACGCTATAGGCGGAGAGGAGGAAGGGAATCATGACTCCCAAAGCCCTTAAAGCGCTCATCGCATAATAAATTAATTAAACCCTTTTTAATGGATTACCAGTAAATGCATGAAGCGACGCATCATGGAGGGAATTGGAACGGTAAAAATTAAAAAGGCAGCAAGTACGTCGGTATCAAGGCCCCGGTAGTATAGCCTGGTCAAGTATGCGGGCCTCTCGAGCTTTTGGGCGCAGACAGCCCGAAACCCGGGTTCAAATCCCGGCCGGGGCATCAATCATAATAAAATCAACGGATATTAAGTGCCGAACGCATGGGTAATGCATCAATCTATGCTCTCCTCCCCGCCCTAAAGGAGCGGGGACTATCATTCTCATTAATATAAAGAGAAGGAAAAGCTAAAAAACTCCTCATTAGATAGGCGCATGAGCCGGGGTGGCCGAGTTGGCCCAAGGCGCGGGCCTGCTAAGTCCGTCCCCGAAAGGGGGCCCGGGTTCAAATCCCGGCCCCGGCGCCACATCGTTTCAGGATTATGAGAACCAACAATTATGTGAAATGATTGAGGATTGAAAAATAGATAAGCGGGGAATTATTATCTGATTGAATTATCTTTTTTCTATGGGTACGTATGGCACGTCGTGTGGCCCCACGTAGCATGCCCTGGGCCTGAATAGCCTGTGCTGGTTGAGGTACTCCATGGCGTGCGCAGACCAGCCGACCACGCGGCTCATTGCGAATATTGGGGTATAGTACTCGTATGGTATGCCCAGCAGGTACATGGCGATGCCGCTCCAGAAATCTATATTCGGATATAGATACTTGCTGGCCAATTTCTCCAGCACAACGGCCTCCACCTCGCTCGCTATATTGTAGTACGTCATGTTGCCCTTTGATTGGCTTAATTCCTTCACTAGTTCCTTATATATCTTGGCCCTTGGATCATAAGCCTTATAGACGCGGTGCCCCACGCCCATTAATCTCTTGCCTTCCCCAAGCATTTTCTCTACGTATGGCCTAGCCTTATCTGGGCTCCCGATTTCCAGGTACTGCTTCATGGCTGCCTCATTTGCCCCACCGTGGAGCGGACCCTTTAGAGTAGCTATTCCAGCCACTATTGCTGAGTATAAATCGGTCCAGGTCGATATGGCTACTAAAGTGCCGAAAGTGGAGGCGGGGACTTCATGATCTATATGGAGCACCAGGTATAGATCTATTGCCTTTGTTGATGTGGCGTCGGGCTCGGTTCCAAACATCATGTAGAGGAAGTTGGCTGAGTGAGACAGTGATTCCTTCGGCTTTATGTACTCGAGCTTCCTGCTGAATCTATAGTGGGCCGCTATTATGGATGGAAGCTTAGCGGTTAGTCTAACGGCCTTCCTAAAGTTAGCTTCCTGGCTATTATCATTTATGTCTGGATCAAATGCGGCTAAGCCAGCGACGGCGGCCTCGAGGACATGCATTGGGTGTGCCCGAGGCGCTAGGACCCTTATTGTGCTGATCACTTCATCTGGGAGATCCCGCTCCTTGGCCAGCATTGACTTAAAGGACTCCAGCTCCGCCTTCGTGGGTAGGCGGCCATTAAATATTAGGTACGCTACTTCCTCGAAGTTGGAGTACTTGGCTAAATCATTTATATTATAACCCCTATACCATAAAATGCCTTTTTTCCCATCTATGTCGCTTATTGATGTGGTCTTAACCAGGACGTCCTCCAGTCCATGAATTATTGGTCCACAGGGTGATTGAATTACCTTGCCGGTTGTGGATATTTCCACCTTTGTAATGGTTTCCGACATGTGTGGTTCTACATGCGGTATATATTTAAGCATTTTTAGTGGAAATTACTGCTATTGTAGAAAATAAATTTCACGTACTAAACATATTAAGCGGGATAAGTATATATTAAACCCTACCTAGATATATACTCACGAATGAATTCGGCCACTCCCAAGCCGCTTGGCGCCTTAGTGATGATTCTAGCGGCAGCGCGCAGCTCTGGAACAGCATTTGACACCGCCACTCCCCACCCAACCAACTTTACGGCCCCAATATCGGTGCGTCCATCCCCAATATAAGCCACGTCCCCACACGGAATGCTCAATCGCCTACAGACCTCCATAATAGCGGTGGACTTATCTATGCCGGGCGGAAGTACGTGAATGGCGTAGCCGCTGGACTCCACCACCGCCTCAACGCGCATTCTCTGCAGCTCAGCCCTTATTTTCCCGATTATTTCATCCTCGTTCCCCGTTATTTCGAATGCGGCATCGAAGGAGCGGCAATTGAATTGGTAGCTCAATTTAAGGCCAAGCCGCCTTGCCAACTCCACTCCAAGCTCCTTAATGCCAGGCCTACAGAGGGGTATTTCCTCCCCATTAAGAGATAAGAGGCATCCATTCTCGGCTATTATTGGGGCGAATGCGCCTATGCCTATATATCGAGCCAAGGATTTGGCCACAATCATTGCATTGCCCGTGGCTATTCCAATCCTTATCTTATCCTTAATGGATTGTATTGCCCTTAATGCTTCGGGCTCCAACTCATCAACATCTCTGCTTCTCGTGAGGGTTCCATCTATATCAAGCATAAGTAATCGAATCATTAGAAGCGAGGCAAACGGGCTTGTTTTAACTATGTTGTCCACATAAAAGTTTAATATCTGGACCGCATTTCCCCAATCATGGTTGCCATTAAGGACACCAGGATTCATTCTCTCCGGGTCGTTAATCAATTTGACGCTAATTACCTTGGGAACCTCTTCGGCGGTAGAATGATGGAGTGGATGGTGGAGACCGCCACCATAGCTACCTCTAAGTTATCAAATGGTCCATCCGTTATTTCGTACCTGGATGAATTATTTTTCCTGAGACCAGTCAAGGTGGGGGACATAGTTGCAATAGACGCATGGGTGGATTACGTGGGCAGATCATCGATGGAGACCCGGGTCAGGTCAGAGAAGCGGGGGAGATCAAGCGGCGTCGTGGTGACGTCAACGATGTCCTTCGTCGCCATAAATGATTACGGGAAGCCAAGGGACGTTCCAACCAAGATAGTTCCGGCACCGGATGAAGAGAACGAATTCAGCACAGCAATGGAGAGAAGGAGACAGAGGGAATTACTTGTCGGCAATAGGAGAACTGCTGAACACGATGTTGAGGACCCAACGCATGACTTAAGATTCAGGGTGGAGTCGAGGCAATGGGTTAGGCCCGATGATACATTGCTCGGCAATATATTGTCAGGCGGAAGATTATTGGCCTGGCTGGACAACATTGGGGCGCTTGTTGCCGCCGAGTACGCGGGGGGAACAGTGGTGACGGGCTCAATAGGCGATGTCGCATTTTACTCCCCTGCATATATAGGCGATGTGGTTAATATACGGGCTGGAGTAACATTCGTCGGCAAATCCACCGTGGAGGTCATGCTAAACGTAATAGCCGAGGACAAGTATGGAGGCTCGCGGCACATGTGTACGGCATACTACACGTTTGTCCACATAGGTGAAACCGGAGAACCAGAACCCGTTCCTCCATATGAACCGAAAACCGATGGAGAGAGGCGACAATACTTGGCCGGCATGGAGAGGCGGAAAAAAATGGAGGAGGACTTGAGGCGAATTAAGGCAAGCATGAATTAATATTATAATTAATGCCTGACGCGTTTCATCATTACCCTAACATCATTACCCTAATAAACTAAAATGAAGTAATTGAAGAAAAAGGGAAGAAAGAGGGAAATTTTGAGTTATTCTTATTTCTATGTTTTGATTTCGTTAGCCGCCCCAGACGTAGCTGCTGGTGGTCGTTGTGCTGGTTGCCGTGCTAGTCATTGTGCTCGTGGATGTCGTGCTTGGCATTGATTGCGGCATCATTTGGCCGGTTATTGTGGTTTCGCCGCCGAGGAATATCCATGGAACTGGCTTCACGAATTGGACGTTAACTATGTAGTCCTCGCCCGGTATCCAGACATTGGGGAACTTGTACGATCCTCCAATTAATACGCCGTTTGGTTCCTGGGTGTATCCAAGCCACGTCCACGTCCAGAACGTGGGAGGCAAGAAAGCTATTGTTATCACTGGGGTTGGTTTGCCGCTGGAGGTAACGAATGTATAGGCCGGCGATATTTCCCCATTAACTGCAAACGCGTATGAGAATAATGGCCAGCCGGCAGTGCTAGCATTAAGTGGAGGCACGTTATATATTGCTTGATATACGAGGCTAAAGTTGTATTGAGACATGATTTGGCTACCCTTCTCCACGTAGGTTCCCGGCGTTATTATGGCTAGGAGATTACCTAACTCAACGGCTGCGCCTTGAGTGGCATTAACGGTTACTGTTGCTGATCCAACCGGAATGAGTTCTGGAGCCATTGAGGACATCAGCGATGAATTCACAGGTATCTGCATTGAGTAAGTGGCGCTGATGTTAGAGAGGGGAGCGCCGGATATGAATATCCATGGGACCGGCTTCACGAATTGGTAATTAACGAATAACCCAGGGCCAGCATATACATAGGAGTTCGGGAACTTGTATGATCCCCCAACTAGTGTGCCGTTTGGTTCCTGGGTGTACCCAAGCCACGTCCAGCTTGTCCACCCATTCGGCATGCGTATTACCGTTATTATTGGCTGCGTGAATGTATAGGCTGGCGATACGTGGCCATTCACGGCATAGGCGAATGCGTATATTGGTTCAGCTGGGTACATGCCCATGGATGGATCAGACATGGATAGGGAGGCAGGCAAGCCAACGCCGATTACCTTATAATCTATTATGGAGAATGTGTATTCAGTTAATGTTTGTCCATTGTATGTGACATTGGTTCCTGGGCGAATCACAGCTATTATGTTACCTAGCCTAACTGTTCCTCCCGTTGATGAAGTGACGTTAATCGATGCAGAGGCAACCGGCACCAGCTCCGGCTCCATTTGTTGGCTTGACGAGGCGCCGGAGGCCATTGTCGAAGTCGACGGCATGGATGTCGTTGTTGTGGTGGCGGGCATTGGTGTGGTTGATGTTGATGACATAGGCGATGTAGTTGATTGCATTGGGGTTGAGGTGTGCGTTGTCAGTAGGACCGCGGCCACTATGGCCACTATGACGACCACGGCGACCGCTATCGCTATTGTACTTGTCTTCATATGCTTTTCAATTGCTTTTTACGTAAAAACCTTTTTCGAAATATATTACAAATTACTCACAAATCAAACCTACTTCACGGATAAAACGAACGACAAACCTCGCCCTCAAGGGCGGGGAAGGAGGTCGGATGTGTTCCATAATAATTGAAAAAGAACAAACAAGGGGAGCGCATTAAATTTCCCCCAATGGTGAGGCTTAGCATTCCTCTCCAATATAGATCATATGAATCCGCTTCAATGCTGGAGGCATCTATTACTTGAGGGCGAGCATATGGATCGCAGCAACATTTAAATCCAAGATGGGGCTACAGCAATCCATGCCTCTTGATCCGCAGGTCAAGAAATTATTCTCCTTGATGGCAGTATTTCCTCAACCGGATATAGGAAAGATAACTCCCCAACAATACAGGGAAGCGGCGGATAAGGCATCAATACAGTTAAGTGGGGAACCTGAGGCCATTGGAGGCATTGAGGACAAGACCATTCAAGGCAGGAATGGGGGGATCCGGATAAGGATATATAGGCCACTTAATCAAAGGCCGCCTCATAAAGTCGTGATTTATTATCATGGAGGCGGCTTCGTGTTTGGAAGCATAGAGACCCATGATAATGTGAATAGGCTCCTCGCTAATTTGTCGGGGAGGGCCGTGGTTTCCGTGAATTATAGGCTAGCGCCTGAGAATAAGTTCCCAGCCGCAGTTGAGGATGCATTTGATGCGGCTAAGTGGGTGGTGAGTAATGGGGAATCCATTGGGTTAGACTCCAATAAGGTCGTCGTGGCCGGCGATAGCGCTGGCGGCAACTTAGCGACCGTAGTGAATATAATGGCTAGGGATGCTGGTGAAAACTTCATAGAGCGCCAAGTGCTGTTTTATCCATCAACCCACATGCTAGATAATTCACCATCAATTCATGAGTATGGGGAGGGGTTCTTCTTAACTATGGATCAAATGAGGTGGTTTGGACAGCAATACTTGAGGGACGTGAGGGATGCGGTTAATCCCTATGCTTCACCTATGTTAGCTGATTTGAGCGGCTTATCGCCGGCCCTAGTGGTCACGGCTGAGTATGATCCATTACGTGACCAAGGCGAAATATATGCACATAGGCTTAGGGCAAGCGGTGTCAAAGCAACCCTAACGAGGTTTGGCGGAGTCATTCATGGATTCATAAGCTTCTATAGGTACATATATGCCGGGCGAGACGCCATAGCTATGGCGGCTGGCTTCATCAAGCAGTAATGGCTCAATCTATATATTGATTATATACCTCACTATTCCCCTGGGCTCCACGTTCCTATAAATGATGAGTTCCTTATGGCTACCAAACGAGAGGAGCGTCATCTGGAGGAAATCCTTGATCCCAGCCACATCAACGCTTATCTTATAGCTAACGGGCTCCGGCGCCGCAACAGTATGAGGCTCAACCTCGTTCTCAGTCATTATTGGCAGCATTAGTTTTGCAAGCGGCCAGGGAATTGGGTTACCGTACTGATCGCTATCGTACCTATAGGCGTAAAGCTTCTCTATGGTTTTTCGGCCGAATTTTAATTCCTCTATCTTCTTCGCTATCCTCTCCGTTCCATCCTCATTAAGCATTATTGCCAAGTAGGTCAATTCATGTATTGCGAAGAACCTCATGTAAGGCACCTCAAAGCTCTGCACGCTATGTGATCCTATATCCTCATAAATCACAGGTACATCCTTTATATACTCTAACTGGCTAGACACATAAATCACCCAATGATTGATAATGGATCCAGGGCCTCCCGATATATCCATGCATTAATGGAGCGACTAATTCATTATTATATAAAGGTTTTCCCGCAAATTAACTCGTGGAAAGAAAGGGATTAATGCATATTGATGAGCGGGCCCTACTTTCATAATTGGATCTCCACTTTATGTGGAGGCGCCTTAAAGCCTATCTTGCGATGAGTGCCGTCGCAGAACGGTTTATTATTTGATCCACCGCACCTGCATAATGCGTGCTTCATTTCCCCATTTACTTTGACGAGGTTAGGCCCATTCTCTATGCCTTCTATTATTATGGAAACAACCATGCCTGTACCAAGATCACGCCAGTTAAAAAAGGTATCGCGGTTCCCCATGTTTTTCGCTTAACTTATTATGGTGGTGCCGCTTCGTCCCTCTAATATGCTGCGTAATTCGCCGAGCCTTCCTATATATGCTGCCTTACCGCTTTTCTCCACGAAATTAATGGCAGCAAGAACTTTCGGACCCATGTTCCCCGGCGGGAACTCGCCCTTCTCGTATAGCGACCTTAGTGCCACGACATCGATTCGGCTTAGCTTTCTTTGAGCGGGTTTCCCGAAGTCGGTGTAGATTCCATCTATATCGGTGAGTATCACAAATGCATCCGCCGCTATGGTTGCAGCCAATAATTGGCTGGCCAAATCCTTATCTATGACCGCCTCAACCCCTCTTAATTGAGAACCGCCAGTGACGGGTACTCCTCCTCCGCCAGTTGATATCACTATGTATCCTTCATCCATTAGTTGAATAATGGGTTTCACCTCTATTATTGAGACGGGCATGGGGGAAGGAACCACTCGACGCATTCCTCCACGTGGATCCGGCTTGAATCTCCAACCCCTTAATTGAGATAACTTGACGGCCTCCTCCTCACTATAAATTGGGCCAACGAACTTAGTTGGATTATTGAAGGCGGGGTCCTCCTCATTAACGTATACCCTGGTAACCACTGTAATGGTCTTCTTTGGAATGCGTCGAGCCACTGCCTCATTATCTATGGCGGTCGCTAATAAGTAGCCGAGCCAGCCCTGCGTCGCTGCTCCATGCATGTCAAGCGTTAACGGTAATCCACACTCGGCTAAAGCACCTACTTGGGGGCCATTGCCGTGGGTGACTAAGACGTCGTAACCCATCTCCACAGCATCCATTACATCCCTGGCTGCCTCCTTAACTCTTTCCCACTGCTCATCCGGTGAACCAACCCTGGCGCCGCTTGTGGAGAATGCATTGCCCCCTAGGGCTATTACCATCCTCACTTGAACATTATTGAAGCCAGCGTTTAAAAGCATTCCCTATGGGGAGAGCCGTTTAAGAACTAATGGTAGCAGTAACCAGCCGTGCTCCACAATGCCTAGGCTACCCCTGGAGGCATTGACTTCATTAAATGATGAGAACCCATCGCTCGCCGTACCCGCGCTTAACATGAATGGAACTGGATCACCGCTGTGCGACTTCAATTTCCAGGGAGTAGCGTGATCGCTGGTAACCAATATGGCAGTATCATTAAGGGAGAGCCTTTGGATGTAGTACTTATCAATGGCCTCTATCTCAGCTACTTTCCGCTTGAAATCACCATCATGCCCAGGCTCATCAGGTCCCTTTAAGTGAACATACGCCACATCAACGCGCTTCAACAACTGCATGGTTGCGTCTAGTCGCTCCATTAGTATTTCATCCTTGGAGCCAATATATTTTGAGACCGGGGCCGAATCCATGCCTAGCGCAATGGCTATGCCGCGCTCGACAGGCATCTCGGTGACCGCCCCAAAGCTTAATCCAAAGACCTCTCTTATTGGCTTTACGTGGGGCACCTCGTGGCCGGCATCCCTCATGAGAATTACGTTGCCGGGCAACTTGCCTTCCCCAGCCCTCTTCTTATTGACCTCATGATTGGCCAGCACTTGTATGGCCTTCTCCATGAACTCATTAGCTAGGCGAGCCGTCCTTCTGGCTTCCTCAGAGGAATCAAGGGCCTCTATTAAGGGCAGCTTAGTTCCTGGATTGGGAACCGCGACCGATATCTTTCCTTGCCTAACATAGCCCGGATCATTATTGCTGACAAACCCGCTTAGCTTGTTTTGGGATCCAATTATCACCACGGCCCTGTGGCCAATGGTTGGTATAACCCTCGCATAGCCCTCCCCGCCGCCTAACTCCATGCCATCCACGGCCCTCGCTAACTCGGCGGCCTCCTCGCTTGTTAGATTTCTGCCAACCCTCCTATCAATTATGTTCCTAGATGAATCTATTGTGGCGAAGTTGGCCCTAAACGCGACTTCATAGTTATCCCTTATCTTGTAACCAGCCCCCAATGCCTCAAGAGGCCCTCGCCCAGTATAGTACTTATCGGGGTCGTATCCCAGTATGGACATGACCGCTGCATCGCTCTCGGGCGCGATTCCTTTGCCTATTGGGTAATGCATTCCCATGATTGATGACTTAGCCAATGCATCAAGCCCAGGCTTATTGGCCGCCATGTATGGAGTGGGGGGATTGCTTGGATCATCCGCAGCCCCATCAAGAACCAAGAAAAGTAGTTTCCTCATGGTACTCATATGGGTGGATCCAGTTTATAAATATGATTAACTCAATTATGAGGCAATTCCATCGCTGACCCCCTCCCAGCCCTGAGGGGGCTTACCATCTTTTCTATTACTCGCCCCGAAAACTTGGCTTGCGCCTCTCCAGGAAGGCGGAGACTCCTTCCTGGGAATCGCTTGTTGAGAACACAACGGCAAATCCCTCGGCCTCCGCGCTTAATCCATTCCTTAATGATTCATCCAGCGACTCATTCACTAACCTCTTCGCCAGCATTAATCCAACGGGCGGCCGCTCCGCGAGCTTTGAGGCAAGTAATTCGGTTTCTTCTTGGAGCTTATCAATATGCACCGCCTTATTTACTAGGCCTATCTCGGCTGCCTCGCGTCCAGTAATTGTGTCGCCGGTCAATATCAATTCCTTTGCCTTGCCAATCCCAATTAATCTGGCCAATCTCTGCGTGCCCCCAGCCCCAGGAATTATGCCGAGAGTTATCTCGGGTAGCCCCAGAACAGCATCATCAGCAGCTATGCGTATATCACATGCTAGGGCCAGCTCCAGTCCACCACCTAATGCATGGCCGTGTATTGATGCTATGACGGGTTTTGGAAGCATTTCTATCCTATTATAAAGCCCTTGAAGCCTATTGCTGAAAATTAGTGCATCGCTCGGCTTTAGTCCCTTGAATATAGATATATCCGCGCCAGCGCAGAATGATTTTCCATTGCCCCTGATCACGACTACCCTAGCCAAGTCGCTTGGCATCTTCTCTATCTCACCAATAACGTTCTCCAAGTCCTCAATTACTTGAGGCGATAATGCGTTCCTCTTCTCCGGCCTATTCAATTCCACCCATGCAATCGGCGGATTAACCCTAAGGATGACTGTTCCGAGCTTCTTCTCATAAGGATGGGGATAGAACCCCAGCCCCGTCTTAACGCCTAATCTGCCTTGCGAAATCATTCGTTGAAGCAATGAATCCGGCTGAAACGCATCGTGATGAGACGCAGCGAGGAGATCATTTAACTCCTTCACCACCATATCGATGCCGAACTCATCCGCGTACTCCAGTATTCCCTTCGGCATATTGAATCCGAGCCTCATTGTCTTATCAATATCATCCCTGGTAGCTATGCCCTCCCTCAATAACCACGCTGCCTCATTTATAGGTGAAGCCAGCAGCCTAACCACGTTAATGCTTTGCCCAGCATCCCTCGGAATATCTGCTCTGGCATACTTGCCTGGGGCTGGGTATGAGTAGAATCCTTTGCCTGCCTTTAAACCGATCTCCTTCGCCCTCACCTTCTCCCCAATCAGATTACAGGGAATCCTATTCACTCCCCTGGCCGCCATGGCTTTAGCTATGAAATCCATTACATCTATTCCAACGAAGTCCATTAATTCGAAGATACCCATTGGAAAACCAAGAACATGCCTAGCAGCGCTATCTATTGCTTGTATCGTGGCTTCCCCTCTCTCAACCATGAAGCACGCCGAGTCCGCTAATCTGAGAAACACCCTATTGGCGATGAAGCCCGGCACATCCTTATTCACAACGACAGGTTCCTTACCCATTCTCTTCGCAAGGCTTAGAGTAGCATCAAGGGTTTCACGGCTTGTCTTATCCCCCATCACCACCTCCACTAGCTTCATTATGGGGGGCGGATTAAAGAAGTGCATCCCAATAACTGCTTGCGGCCTCGAGGTGAAACTAGCTATTTCACTTATGGGAAGTGAGGAGGTATTTGTCGCAAGTATTGCATGAGGAGGCGCATGCTTATCCGCCTCCATGAATATTTGCCGCTTCACATCTATATCCTCAAAAGCCGCCTCTATCATGAAGTCGGCGACTCTCACAGCCTCCGATATATCCAGCGTAGCATGAATCCTGGCCAGAACCTGGTTAGGGTCTTCCCTTAATTGCCCCTTCTCATGAAGTTTCTCGAGGCTCCACTTAATGTTATCGATGGCTCGTGATAATATTTGTTGATTGATGTCCCTCAGATAAACCTCGAAGCCGGCTATTGCCGAGACCTCGGCAATTCCATGACCCATGGTGCCGGCGCCCATGACAGCTATGGTTTTAATATTCATAGTCGATCAAAATCATCGAAATATTTAAGCATTACCATGGAGAAATATAGTAGCAGGGGGCGGATTCGAACCGCCGACCACGGGGTTATGAGCCCCGCAGGATACCAGGCTTCCCCACCCTGCTGATCGATGTCTTGTCACAATTAATTTAAAAATTTTTCCCTACCCACATTCCCCTTTAAGGGATTCACTTCGTGATGCTTATTAGCCTGATCTCGCTGTTTCCATGAGTTATTTCATTGGCTTTAGATAGAATTGAGTCCTGCATGCCGGCCGGCGCCTCGAGCTCCAGCAATAAGTTGCCCTCCGAGTCATACGTTTCCTTCACCACCCTCCCCATATGCATTACATGCGACTTAACTTTCTGGGCATACTCGGCGGGAACTTTTAACTCGAAAACAGCCACGGCAACCTTTATTGGTAGCGATCGCTGAAGCGACTTTATAACGTCATTAACCTGCTCCTCCACTGGTTTGAACGGATCAATAGTCACATCGGCCTGCTGCATGGCTAACTCAACCCTCTGCGGCGGAACTGGTGCTCTTGTTCGTGTATCTATGCAGTTCCTGCTTATCCACTCCACTATTTGCCGCCTCTTCTCGTCAAGCAATTTCTTCCGCTGCTCAGCTGTCAGTGGCACTTCCCCATTTCTTATCATTAGCTCAGCGACTCTGCGTGAATCCGTGGTGCCGAAGACCTTCTTCAATGAACTCTCGGACGCACGAAGCCCCCTCCTGGAGTCCTTATATATAGTATCGCTTATCAGAACCTTATCTATGCTCACCGGTTTTCCAAGCTTCATATCGAGCGCGGCATCTGGATCAACCAGTATCTCGAAGTGCTCTCCCTTGGATTCATACTTTATCACAATGGCTTTCCCCATAGCTTGATTAGGCTAGTCCTCAAATAAAAACATTTATCCCCTATTTAGAGCCATGAATACGAAGCTCTAGGGACCTAGTTATTGCTTACCCTCATCAACGACCACGACCTGCTTAACCGATATGGGAGTTATCCTACTTATTACATTATCTATTACCTTAATTACCCGCGCACGTTCGGCTGGGTCAAGGCCTGCCGGTTGCGGCAATGGCTTCGGTTCAGCAAGCTTCTCAGGCAAGGCGCTCCCCGGCGCGAAATGGAAGTTCGCGCTTCTCCCAATCACCAGTAAACCATATGACCCATTCACATAAAGTATTGAGGGAGGCGGCGTAATTACCTTGCTGATCAACATAAGCGCTTCCCGAAGCATGCCAATCTCCTTGCTCATATTATCAAGGAAGAGCCTCATATGCTCCAAATAGCTTGATCTAGTCACGGCGAAGACAACATCGACCCCATCGATATCTATAATTGGCGCCTCAGTGCCTTGAACCAAGTTAGCCTTTATTTTCTTTTCCTTAAATACATCCAGCACTGAATTCAAGTTCCCGATATTGAATTGATTAACCAAGAGACCACTCCATGCCTCAACATAGCTGGATAACTTAGAGAATAAGTTCCTTAGTTCATTGGGATTCATGTTAGTGGTTATTATCATGGGCCTGATTTCCTCTCGTCTAGCCTAGTCCTTGGAAATATAACTATTCTAGAGGGCACTCCGCTCATGGATAGGTACATTACGTTGATGTCCCCCATATTCATTTTAAGGAGCGCATTCACCTCATCCCTAATTATAGTTAATTTCTTGTGCTCTAATCTATAGAGGGCCAGTGATTCCTGTACATAGAAGGCATAACTATCTGGGTTAGAATCCATCACTAAGACGGGGAATCCTTGCCCGATCTTGCCTCCTAACTCTATTGTTCTATATCTAATGGTATTGGGTGAACTAATTGTTCCCGATACTGACTTATGCAATTCACTTAATTCATTTATTCTATCCTCGATTTGCCTTATTTGCCGCTCTATTTTATCGCTGAGTTCCCTTAATGTGGTATAATTAATGGCCTTCTCAGGCTCATCGCTCTTGAATTCACGCCGAACGTTCATGGTAAAATCACCACCTTAGGCTTATTGCCTCCGACCAATACCATTATGAATCCAGCCGAGTTAATGCCATTTATCTTGCCGATAACCCCCTTGATCTTCTCCAATTGCTCTATTATCTTGGTTATTTCATTCATTATATCGCTGAGCCTCCCCTTCAGATGAAGCGAGGCAGGTATTATCAACACCTCAAAATCCCCGCTAATCGATGATGATCTATACCCCATGCTCCTCACCGTGGCGACGCGTTGAAGCTTTCTCTCGAAATTTGAGTTATTATCCTCCCTCACCATTAATGACTCTAACTCCACCTTAACACTATGAAGCGACTCCAATTCACTATCTATCTCCTGTAATGCAGTCGAGGCCTTGTATAGCCTAATGAACATTCATTTCACTATTATATTCACAGTCTAATAAATATTTTGCATCCCCAGCCTTATAAATTAAACCAATAATGAAGGGGCTAGCCATTAATTATCGAAAACAAAGGGGCAATACTGCCCCCTTAAAAGCGAAATTTACCGATCCCTAAATAGTATAAATATTCAATTTTTTCCGGGCAAAAAATGCCCTAAAGGTATTTTCTGCTTAGGTAATTTATTAGGTAATCCGGGTTATATGATTCTCCAAATGATTTCTTAAGAAGCATTTTTGGATCATAAGTTGCTCCATATCTATGAATCTTCTCGCGTAGCCAGGCCTTTAAACCATCAAACTTGAGCTCTGCAACTTCATCAAGTAGTTTTCCGGCGAAGTGACCCACCATGGCTGCCACTAAATTGCCCAGGGTGTATGTTGGGAAGTATCCTATGGATCCCTGGCTCCAATGAATGTCCTGCAGCACTCCCTCGGCATCATTGGATGGATGAATCCCGAGGTACTCCTCCATTTTTCTATTCCAGAGCTCCGGCAAATCGCTTACCTTTATCTCGCCGGTTAACATTAACTTCTCTAGCTCATACCTAACCGCTATATGCATGTTATATGTTACCTCATCAGCATCAACCCTAATTAGGCTGGGCTTAACAGTATTGAAGTAAATATATAGATCGCTCGGCGAATAGGCGTTGAGAAAACCTAGGTGTTTTTTCATTATTGGGTACATTGCCTCAACAAATGGCTTACTACGACCAACTATGTTCTCCCAGAATCTGGATTGGGACTCATGGATGCCCATTGATGCACCATCGAATATTGGAGTCATGGCGAGGGACTCATCAAGCTGCAGCTCATAAAGCGCGTGCCCACCCTCGTGTATTGCCGAGAATAGAACACGCTTGAAATCTATGCCCTCGTATCTAACTGTTATCCTCACGTCCCTGGGGCCGAGCCCTATCGTGAATGGATGGGGGGAAACATCCACCCTGAACCTATTGAAATCATAACCCATCGTCCTTAATATATCATTTATCATGGCCTCGGCGGGGCCCCGTTCATACTTCACGTCCTCAAGTGGACTATGGGGCGGCATTTTCTGTCTATTTATTATGCTCCTCAAGCTGGGAACTAGTTTGGAGAAAATGGCATCCGCATCGGCTACCGTGAATCCCTCCTCATATAAATCTAGTAACGCATTATATGGATGCTTCTCATAACCCAGTTTCTCCGCAACTTGCCTCGATAATTCTATTATTTTTTCAAGCCTAGGCCTAAAGAGGGAGAAATTAGACTTTTCCCGAGCCTCACGCCACGCAACGGTGGCTTCCTGAGTCGTTACAGTTATTTCCTCTAATAACTTCGGTGGTATCTTGGTATTGTACTTTATTTCCCGCTTAAGCACCCGCACCACTCCCCTCTCATAATCATTTAGCTCCGCCCCCTCGGCCTTCTCCACTAATGCTATAAATGATGGATCAGTAATGAATTTCTGGCTAAGGAGACTTAATTGGGCAATCGCTATGCTTCTGTGCTCTATGCCTTGGGGCGGCATGTATGTTTGTACGTCCCAGTCCATTAATGCCGATGCGTGTCGCAGGGCCCAGATCTGTTTATACCTATCCAGGATCTCCCTTATCGTGGGGTTCTCGAAAACCATATGCAAAAATCAAGTCCACATTTTAATGTTTTATGGTGTTGCGGAAACCTTGCATAACAAACGCTAAGCCTACCATTTAGAGCGGGGAGGGACCTATGTTGAGCAGGGGCTTAGCGAATTTCATTCCCGTGCTTAATCAATATATCCCTCATCTTGATCGCATCGATTTCTATTAACGGCGTCTCGCTTATTATTGTTATGGATAGAGCCCTCTTACCCAGCTCCACTGCAAGGGGTTCGAATGGCGGGGTCTCTGCATCCATGGGTTCATGTTCATCCACCCATTTCCCATTCCTGAATTTAACGCAGGTGAAGTGAGTGTGCAGTTCATCCTTTGGAAAGGCATCCATCCATTTGTCAAGTATTTCCGCGTAATTAATTGAACCGCCGTTGCGGGCATACACATGACCCCAATCAATTACGACAGTGACTAAATCACTCGATAATTCCTTAACTAAGTTAATTGTTTCATCAAGGGAACCAAATTGTGAGTCCCTGGCCATTACTTCCAGCCCCAGCTTCGCTTTGATGTCATTATCATTCATCCACTTAATTAATTCGCTTACCTCGCTTTTAACCTTGTTAAAACAACCCTCGTGACCTAGTTTCCCATAATATGCTGGATGAAAAACGACGACTTTGGCACTCATTGCATCGCCGCGCTCAAGGGATTCCTTTAACCTGGATATGCTAGCATTAACTTTGCTCGCCTCATCGCTGCATAGATTAATGAAGTATGGGGCATGAATCGACAACCTAACCCCAGCCTCCTCAGCTATTTTCCCCACCTCCTCGGCCGCCTCAATGCTCATACGTACTCCTTGAACGAACTCAACTTCCATGGCGTTTAACCCGATTTCACGAACGTACCTAACCGCATCCATGGTGCCGGCATTCCTTTTTCTTTGCCTCAATGTTATTGGAATTCCGGCTGGACCTATATGGACTCCAGCCATTTTGCAACGCTAATCATTATCCCAGCCGCGTTAAAAATAGTTCCCTTTATCCTAATTTCTGGAATTCCAGCCCTAAGCCTCATGGAGGGTCATTAATGAATAATGAAAATCACGCTCTTACAGAACAGAACCGATTATTGAGTGAATTGAGGCATCCCTATAACAATTGCTATTAGATCCAGCCCCTCCACTTCATGGCTTGGTATATCCTGTCCAATGCATCTATATATGCGGCATCCCTTATCGTAGCGCCATTCATTTTCTGCCATCTATCGTAGACCCTATTGAATGCGTTGGTTATCATGAAGTCAAGTTTCTTTTTGGTTTCCTCCTCATCCCATATGAACCATTGCAGATTCTCGACCCACTCCAAGTAGCTCATGACGACTCCACCAGCATTTACCCCTATGTCTGGGAACACATATATGCCCCTCTTGTATAGCATCTCCTCTGCATCCGATGTTACGGGTCCATTGGCGGCTTCCATTATTAGCTTCGCCTTCACTGCATTGGCATTTGAGTAATTAATTACTCCCTCCACTGCCGCTGGAACCAGTATATCCACGTTCAGGGTCAGCAATTCATCCATTCCTATCTTCCTGGTGCCGGGGCCCGTGTAATTAACCACTGTTCCTGTCTTCCTCTCCACCGCCTTCACCTCATCCGGATTAAATCCATTGGAGTTATATATTGCACCCCCTATATCGCCGATTGCAACGACTTTAGCACCCATCTCCGTCAGGAAGTGGCTTAACCAGTAACCGACATTGCCGAACCCTTGCACTGCAACCGTGGCGCCCTCAATGCCCTTAAGGAATTTGCGGGCCGCATTACGAGTCCAGAGCGCCACTCCATAGCCTGTTGAGTACTCCCTCACTGGGTTGCCCCATAGCTGCACCGGCTTGGCTGTGAACGTCGCCGGCACATTTCTACCCATCATCTTGCTGTACTCATCAACCACCCAAGCCATTATCTGGG